>FWPV01000077.1_pt1 | contig 283822 bp, 268 predicted proteins | sample 2228371 | NCBI WGS metagenome assembly FWPV01 (sample SAMEA103939776, study PRJEB20133) | metagenome
CACGCATCTTCATCTCCGCCGTTGCCGTGCAGAGTGTGAATCATGTTCCAAAAACCGGGTCGAGGGCAGACTTCTTCAGCAGCCTGCTAGTGGCTGTGACCCAATGCGCAAGTCTTGTTCTTGAGTCTGCAAGATATGCGCACTCCCCTCACAACCTCCCCAACCGCTCCGTCAAGAGCCGGTAGAACCCGTCCCGGTCCACGCTGCCCATGAACATCGCGTTGGGCTCCCTGTCCGTCACGCGCCACCAGTCGGCGACGGTCATGCCGAGGGTGAGCTCTGATCCTGTCTCGATCTCGACGTTGATGTGGCGACCGGTGAAGAGTGACGGCTCCAGAAGGTAGGCGATCACGCAAGGGTCGTGCAGGGGGGCGCCGGCACTGCCGTATTTCGCGGTGTCGAAGCGTTCGAAGAAATCGGTCCAGCTCGCAACCGCCTGGCCGACGGGGGTGCCCAGGGCCCGCATCTCCTCCACCCACTTACGGCTGGTCAGGGCTTTGTGGGTGACGTCCAGGGGCATCACCACCAGCGGCACGCCGGATTTGAACACGATGTCAGCGGCTTCGGGGTCAACGTAGATGTTGAACTCGGCCGCGGGGGTGACATTGCCGACCTCGAAATAGGCGCCGCCCATCAGGACGATCTCGGCCACGCGGGGGATGATGTCGGGGGCGCGCTGGAAGGCGGTGGCGATGTTGGTCAGGGGGCCGAGGGGGCAGAGGGTGATGGTCCCTGACGCGTGGGCGCGGAGGGTGTCGATCAGATAGTCGACGGCGTGTTGGGGGTGCAGCGGCAGCGTCGGCTGAGGCAGGGGGATACCGTCGAGGCCGGTCTTGCCATGCACATATTCGGCGGTGACGAGTTTGCGTTTGAGGGGCGCGTCGCAGCCGGCGTGGACGGGGGTCTTGTGGCCCGAAAGCTCGACAATCTGGCGTGCGTTCCGCTGGGTGAGGGGCAGGGGGACGTTCCCCGCGACGACGGTGAGGGCGAGGACCTCCAGCTCCGGGCTGGCCAGCGCGAGGAGGATCGCGACGGCGTCGTCCTGGCCCGGGTCGGTGTCGATGATGATCTTGCGGGACATGGGGAAGGCTCCTTTGGCGCGGAGTAAGCGGCATGGGAAAAAATTTGTCCAGATGGTCAGGAAAGTCGGCCTGCGACGGGTGGCACGAGGGCGCGGGCTTTCGGGACTTGGTCGGCGGGAGCTGTGATCGACACTCTGGTCGGGGCTGGCCGTGCCGGAGAGCGGGTCGATCATTCAGGCGGTGGGGGCGTGGGGAGAGTGAGCCGGGAGGATCGCGCGCGGCGCGGCGAGCCAGTGGTTCGGCGGCACCATGAGCCGTGTTCAACTCCAGAAGTGCCGTGCGCGGATCGGCCGGCAGCGGGTCTTCGGTGCCAGGAACGAAGTCATCGTCAGCCCGGGGCTTGTCGCGCCGCCCGGAGGGTTGGGCGACAGACCGGAAGCTCACCTCTGTCCGGCAGCGTCCGTTCGGGACACCGCAGAGGACGATCCGGGAGAAGTTCGGCACCTGCCGCTTTTCCGGTAACGAGGAGCGGGTGGCGGACCGCTTGGCGCGGGTGGTGCTGGTCAGAGTCGGGACGATCGGGGTGGAGGCCGAGATCGCGGCGGCGCGGCGGGAGGCCTGACCGGGTGCCTCCCACCCCCGGCCCCTCCCCATAAAGGGGGAGGGGAGGCTCGTGCGGACCCCGCGGCTGTTACCCGTCGAAGTTCACCGTCTCCATGATCTTCAGCGCGGCGGCGCGCGCCTTGGCGATGTCGGCCAGGGGCGTCGTGTCCGGGGTGAACTCGCCCCAGCTTTGCACCAGGGCGGAGCGTTCCACGCCGGGTTTGACCGGGTATTCGTAGTTCGTCTCGGCGTAGATCTTCTGCGCGGTGTCGCCGGACAGCCATTCCATGAACTTCAGCGCGTTTTCCTTGTTTGGAGCGGATTTGGTCATCGCGACCCCCGAGATGTTCAGGTGGGTGCCGCCGCCCACGAAGGTCGGGAACACCAGGTTCACCGCTTCCGCTGCCGCCTTCTGCTCGGGGTCGTTCAGCATCTGGCCGATGTAATAGGTGTTGCCGATGGCGATGTCGCATTCCCCGGCCGCGATCGCCTTGACCTGGTCGCGGTCGCCGCCTTCGGGCTTGCGGGCGAGGTTGGCCTTGACCCCCTCTATCCATTTCGTCGCGGCTTCCTCGCCGTTGCGGGCGACCATCGCGCCGAGGAGGGCGATGTTGTAGTCGTTGAGGCCGGAGCGCGAGCAGATGCGGCCCTTCCATTTCTCGGAGGCGAGGTCTTCGTAGGTGGTGACCTCGCCGGGCTGGACCCTTTCCTTGGAGGCGTAGACGATGCGGGCGCGCGAGGTCAGGCCGAACCACTTGTCGTTCGGGTCGCGCAGGGTTTCGGGGATATTGGCTTCCAGCACGGCGGACTGCACCGGCTGGACCACGTCGGCCTCGACGATCTGCACCAGGCGGGCGATGTCGACGGTCAGGACAAGGTCGGCAGGAGAGCGGTCGCCTTCGGCCTGCAGACGCTCGGCCATGCCCTTGTCGACGAAGGCCACGTTGACCTTGATCCCGGTCTCGGCGGTGAAGGCGTCGACGAGGGGCTGGATCAATTCGGGCTGGCGGTGGGAGTAGACGTTGATCTCTTGTGCCAGGGCCGGGACGCTGATGGCGAGAAGGGCGAGGGTCGAGAGGCGCAGCATTGACTGACTCCTTTAGTCGGGTTTTCTGCACCGGGTTTACGCGGCTTGCACCGGGGGGGTCAAGAGCCTGAGTGAAACCGTCGGACATTTTGTCGCCATCGTGCGCCGCACCCGGGGGCCCCGGCGGTCCGATGCGCCGGGTCAGGTCCGGGTCGGGTTTGGCTTGTCCTCGGCCTTGGCGCGGTTCCAAAGGGAGTCCATCTCCTCCAGGTCGCTGTCGGCGGGTTTGCGGCCGCTTTCCGCGAGCCAGTCCTCGATCCGGGCGAAGCGGCGGGTGAACTTGGCGTTCGCCCCGCGCAGCGCGGCTTCGGGATCGACCTTCAGGTGGCGGGCGAGGTTGGCCATCACGAAGAGGAGGTCGCCGATTTCTTCGGTGAGGTGGTGATGGGAGAGGCTGTCGCGGGCTTCCACGACCTCGCGGGCTTCCTCGACCAGCTTGTCGAGAACCTGCGTCGTCGAGGGCCAGTCGAACCCCACGCGGGCGGCACGGTTCTGCAGTTTCAGGGCGCGGGTGAGGGCGGGGAGGGACTGGGCGACGCCGTCGAGGGTGCGCGCATCCCCGCGTTCGGCGGCTTTCGCTGCCTCCCAGTCGCGGGTCTGCTGGTCGGCGGTCTTGTCGCGCGAGGCGGTGCCGAAGACATGCGGGTGGCGGGCGATCATCTTGTCGCAGATCGTGGTGACGACATCGGCAAAGGTGAAATGAGCGGCCTCGGCGGCCATTTGGGAATGGTAGACGGCCTGGAAAAGAAGATCGCCAAGCTCGCCCTTCAGGCCGGTCCAGTCGGCGCGGTCGATGGCATCGGCGACTTCATGCGCTTCTTCCAGGGTGTAGGGAGCGATGGTCGCGAAGGTCTGCTCGATGTCCCAGGGACAGCCGGTGTCACGGTCGCGGAGCGCGGCCATGATGGCGAGGAGGCGGTCGATGCCGGTGGGGAGGAGAGTGTCGGTCACGCGGCCTCGTAGCGAGATGTGACCGCAGCCTAGACTGAGCGCGGGGGCAGTTACCAGCCCCCGCGCGCGCGTCCGATTAGAAGGAGAGGCCGACGCGGAGGCCGACCGTCTTCAACGTGGAATCGATGTCAAAAGTGTTGGCATCGTTCCGTCCGTCCATGTTTCGACGCGTGTAGTCGATCCCGACGAAAATTCTGCTGGAGACGGCAACATCCACACCCAGACCGTAAGAAACGCCCGAGAGAGAGGCGCCGTCGGTCCCATTGATGGTCATTTCCGCCTTGGAGTAGCCCAGCGACCCGTAGATAAGTGCCTTCCCCGCCGAGAGGCCGAGGCGTCCACGCAGGTCGAGCATCGAGTCGAAGGTATCGTCGCCCCCACCGCCGATCACAACCGTATCCGTCGAAGAGTACGCGAGTTCGCCACCAAAGACCATTTGTCCACGCTGAACATTGTATCCGACGAATGCTCCAGCCGCTTTATCGCTGTCGAGTTCAAAGTTGGTAAAGACGTCGTTCACATCGCCGCTCGTTTTCCCGTAGGAAAGGCCGACGTAGGGGCCCGACCAGTCATGCGCGGCGACCGGAGCGGGAGCGGCGGCGGGCATCGGGTCGTCAGCGACCACGGTCGGCCCACCTGCCAGGGTCGGAGATGCCAGTCCAGCGAGGACAACTGCGGCGATGGAGAGTTTTTTCATTTTTTCTGCCCTTCTCATTAAGCAAGCTTTGTTCGTGATAGCAAATTAACTGAATGTTTACATTTCCCGGCCGGGCGACCGATTCGCATTTTTTTCCAGTGGTGTGTTTCTGCATCACCAGCGGTCCCGGCCCCTGGCGGCGGGTCAGGGAGGTCAGACTTTCCCTATCCCGCCCGGCTGCAGCCCTGAAGGATCGCACATTGCGGTCGGCTGCGATTTCCGATTTGATCAAAGGTCGCCACAGACCTTCTGGGACCGATCATCATGCCCGTGCTGAACCGTATCGCCTCCTATGCCGAAGAGATGAAGGGCTGGCGGCGCTATCTGCATCAGCATCCGGAACTGGCGTTCGAGTGTCACCGGACTGCGGCCTGGATCGTCGAGCGGTTGCGCGAGATGGGTGTGGACGAGATCCACGAAGGTATCGCCAGGACCGGGATCGTGGCGCTGATCCGGGGCCGCTCGGCCAATGCGGATGGGGGCCCGGTGATCGGGCTGCGGGCGGACATGGATGCCCTGCCGATCGAGGAGCTGACCGGGTTGCCCCACGCCAGCACCATTCCGGGCAGGATGCACGCCTGCGGGCATGACGGCCATGTGACGATGCTTCTGGGCGCGGCGAAGTATCTGGCCGAGACGCGGAATTTCGCGGGCACCGCGGCGCTGATCTTCCAGCCGGCGGAAGAGGATGGCGGCGGCGCGCAGGTCATGGTGCGGGAGGGCATCATGGACCGCTTCGACATCGGCCAGGTCTATGGCATCCACAACGCGCCGAACGTGCCGCTCGGGCAATTCCACACCAGGCCGGGGCCGTTTATGGCTTCGGTCGATACTGCGGTGGTGAAGGTGACGGGTAAGGGTGGCCATGGTGCCACGCCGCATGACTGCGTCGATCCGGTGGTGGCCATCGTCGGCATGGTGCAGGCGGTGCAGACCATCATTCCGCGCAACGTCTTTGCGCTGGACGAGGCGGTGATCTCGGTCACCATGATCCACACCGGGACGGCGTCGAACATCATCCCCGAAGAGGGGTTCTTCGCCGCCACGATCCGTTGTTTCAAGCCGGACGTGCGGGCGCTGTTGAAGCGGAGGTTCCACGAGATCGTCGAGGGCCACGCGACGGCCTATGCCGTCAAGGCCGAGATCAATTATGACTGGGGTTATCCCGCGACGATCAACCATGAGGATGAGACCGTCTTTGCCGCCGAGGTCGCCTGCGAAGTGTCGGGCGCGGATGCAGTCGATGCGCGGGCGGGGCGCGAGATGGGGTCGGAGGATTTCAGCTATATGCTGGAGACGCGGCCCGGGGCTTACCTGTTTCTCGGCACCGGGCCGGGGGCGGGGCTGCATCACCCGGCTTTCGACTTCAACGACGAGGCAGCGCCCATCGGGGCCAGCTTCTTCGCGCGGCTGGTTGAGCGGGCTCAGCCGCTGGCCTGACGCGCAAGCCGGACCAGAGCAAAACCGATCTGGCCGACAAGGCCGGGGGCGCCACGGATGCCGGCGGTGCGGAAAGCCGAATCGGTTCGGGGGCCGGATCGTCGCCCGCCTGGTTGCGCTGTGGGCCGGATCAACCATTGGACACCATATCTGGGGGACCCGCAACCTTTGGAAACCGGCGGGGCTGGTCGGTATTTGATCAAAATGCTAGTCTGGCGCTGACATCCTCTTGTGTCGTTCAGCAACGGAGACCCGACATGACCGCCCCCTTGGCCCTGGCACGGCCCACCCCTGACGAGCTTTGGGAGCTGGACCGCGCCCATGCGCTGCACCCCTGGACGAATTTCGGACCCTTCGAGCGGGAAGGGTCGCTGGTGATCAGTCGGGGCGAGGGCTGTTATCTGTGGGACGCTGAGGGGCGGCGCTATCTGGACGCCGTGGGCGGCATGTGGTGCACCAATGTGGGCCTGGGGCGCAGGGACATGGCGCAGGCGATCGCCGATCAGGTCGAACGGCTGGCATTCGCCAACAGTTTCGTCGACGTGACGAACGGGCCGTCGGCGCGGCTTTCGGCGAAACTTGCCGCGCTGGCTCCGGGCGATCTGAACCGGGTGCATCTGACCACGGGCGGATCGACGGCGGTGGACACGGCGGTGCGGATGGTCTGGTACTGGCAGACCTGCATGGGTCGGCCGGAAAAGACCGATATCGTCGCGCGGGACCATTCGTACCATGGCTCGACCTACCTGACGCAGTCGGTGGGCAAGCGGCCGGGCGACCGGGTGGAGGAGTTCCGCTACCAGCACGCGGGCATCCACCATCTGACGGCGCCCAACCCTTACCGGCGCCCAGAGGGGATGAGCGAGGCGCAGTTCTGCGACGCGCTGGTCGCGGAGTTCGAGGCGCTGGTCGCGCGGGTGGGGGCGGACCGGATCGGCGGCTTCATCGCGGAACCGATCCAGGCCTCGGGTGGGGTGATCGTGCCTCCTGACGGGTATCTGCGCCGGATGTGGGAGATCTGCCAGCGCCATGACATCCTGTTCATCGCCGACGAAGTCGTCACCGGCTTCGGGCGGCTGGGCCACTGGTTCGCCAGCGAGGCCGAGTTCGGGGTGGTGCCGGACATGATCACCTGCGCGAAGGGGCTGACCTCGGGCTATCTGCCGCTGGGGGCCTTGATCTTCTCGGATCGGATCTGGGAGGGGATGGCCGCGAAAGGTGAGCGTTGGTTCACGTCCGGTTTCACCTATTCCGGGCATCCGGTCAGCTGTGCGGCGGCGCTGAAATCCATCGAGATCATCGAGAGCGAGGGGCTGCTGGAGAATGCGGCGGTCGTCGGGGATTATTTCCTGGATCGGCTGAAAAGGCTGGAGGCCTTGCCGCTGGTGGGCCAGGTGCGCGGGCGGCGGCTGATGGTCTGCGTGGAGAATGTCGCCTCCAAGCTGACCAAGGCGCAGCTGCCGGACGGGGTGAATGAATCGAAGCGGATCAGCGATGCCGCCGAGGCCATGGGGCTGATGGTGCGCCCCATCGGGCATCTGAACGTGATGTCGCCGCCGCTGACGATCACGACGGCCCAGGTCGATTTCGTGGTCGAGACGCTGGAAAGGGCGATCCGCAAGGTCACGGACGAGCTGGAGCGGGAAGGGCACCGGATCGGATGACTTGACTTCCGGTCGGGGCAGGGGTTTCCTCACCCGGCCGGATCCGCGCGTCTCCGATGAATGACTGCGCTTCGTGACCCGAGACTTTCATGGCACTTGAAGATGCGAAGACGCAGGTCGACACTGCGTTTACCAGGGACAGCCGCCGGGGCTATTCCTTTGAAAATGCGTTCGGGGGGGCGACGAGCTTCCTGCGGCGGACCTATACCAAGGATCTGACCGGGGTCGACCTCGCGATCACCGGGGTGCCCTTCGATCAGGCGGTCAGCCATCGGGCGGGCACACGGTTCGGGCCGCGGGCGATCCGCGAGGCGTCGGCGCTGATGCCCTACGACCCGCCGCCGGGTTGGGGGACCGACCCGCTGGAGGATCTGTCGGTCGTGGACTACGGCGATGTGGCCTTCGACTATGCCAACGTGGCGGAGTTTCCGGAAACCTTGACCGCCCATATCCGCGGCATCCTGCAGGCGGGTGCCGGAACGGTGACGCTTGGGGGCGATCACTACATCACCTGGCCGATCCTGAAGGCCTATGCCGAAAAGTTCGGGCCGCTGGGTGTCATCCATTTCGACGCGCATTCCGATCTTTGGCCGGATGACAACCCGGCGCGGATCGACCACGGCACCATGCTTTACAAGGCGGTGAAGGCCGGGGCGGTGGACCCCAGGCGCTCGGTCCAGATCGGCATTCGGACCACGACCGAGGACTATCTGGGCGTCAATGTCGTCACCGCGCGCGAGGCGCATGAATGGGGTGTCCAGCGGGTGGTGGAGCAGGTGAAGGGGATCGTGGGGGACAGGCCTGCCTACCTTACCTTCGACATCGATGCGCTTGACCCGGCCTTTGCGCCGGGGACGGGGACCCCGGTCTGGGGTGGGCTGGCCTCGTGGCAGGTGGCGGCGATGCTGCGCGATCTGGCGGGGATCAACCTGGTCGGCGGCGATGTGGTCGAAGTCTCGCCGCCCTATGATACCACGGGGGCGACGGCGATTGCCGGGGCGCATGTCGCCTATGAGCTGATCTGCCTCTACCACTGGGCGCGGCGGCAAAGATGAGGGCAGGGCGCATGGCGGTCTACATTTTCCTGGCGGTGCTGACCGCCCTGGCGATCTTCGTCGGCTATGTCCGCCTTGCGCCATCCGACCCTGCGCGCTGGCATGTCGATCTGGCGGCGGCAAATCTTCCCGCGAATGCCCATGTGCTTTGCATCCGGCCCGACGGCCCCTATGGTCCGATCCCGGGCGATCCGGTGGCGTTTCTGACGCGGCTCGATGCCCTCGCGATGGCTACGCCGCGGACCAAACTGCTGGCGGGGTCGCCCGCGCAAGGCCGGGTCACCTGGATCACGCGTTCGGCGCTGATGGGCTTTCCGGACTATACCACGGCACAGATCATGGACGGTCCGTCGCTGTGCATTGCCGGACGGCAGCGCTTTGGATCGGAAGATCTGGGCGTCAATGCCGCTCGCATCGGCTCCTGGGCGCAAGAGCTGTTGGGGCTTGCGAAGCGACCGGAAATGACCGGGTTGTGACCGGCGAGCGGGTCGGGGTCCGGCGCTCTCTTGCGCGGGTGTGAGGCGCGTGCGATGAGCGCATGCCTTCCTTGCTTGCCGAGCGCCGTTCATGTCCGCTTCGATTTCATCCTGGCAATGCGTGCTGATCGCCTGGGGAGACCGCTACCCGGTGGCCGAGATCAACCGGCTGGTGCGGTCCGTCCGCGCCAGGTCGCGCGGGCTGGAGCGGACCGTCCTGCTGTCTGACCGCCCGCGCGAGGGGCTGGAGCCGGGGGTCGAGCTGCGCGAGATTCCGGCCTGGTATCTCGCGCCGGAATTCCGCGGGCCGGGGTGCCAGGCAAAGCTTTGCCTTTTCGAGCCCGGCCTGGTTCCGGCGGACATGCCGGCGGTCTATCTGGACCTCGACACCATCGTCTTCGGCGACCTGTCGCAGCTGCTGCAGGTGATGGAGAGCCCGCAGACCGTGGCGATCCTGCAAAGCGCGATCCTGCCCTTCGGGGCCCTCGCGCGCGCGCTGTACAGGATCACCGACCGGCGCCGGTATGCACGGGGCAACTCGTCGATCGTGGTCTACCATCCAGCCCACACCGGGTATATCTCGGAGCGGTTTCGCGAATTGGCGGCACAGCACAGAACCGGCGGATTCAAGCCGCTTCGGGCCGATGAGCGCTTCATCTCCTGGGCAGCGCAGCCGGTGATGCGGGCGGTGCCGGCAAGCCTGGCAGTGAAGTTTCCCACCGAATACATGCAGCCCTGGCGCTGGCTGGTGCATCTGCGGGCGGACCTGCCCTGGATCCGGCGTCGGCGCGAAGGTCTGGTCGCGGTCACCTTTCCCGGCGTGAAGTTGAAGGCCGGGGAACTGGCCGCACTGCCGGAAGGAGCCACGATCACAGACCGCAAGGGGCGCAGGCTTTTCTGGACGGACCGTGCGCTTGGCAGCCTGCGGCGCAAGATCATCGACCTCTACGGTCAGCCGGGCAGCTAGGCAGCCCTTGACCGCCCCGGTCGAAAGGGCCAAACCCCGGCCATGGTTCCCTTGGACAAGCTTGCCCAGATCGCCGAACGCTTCGAGTATCTCGAAGCGCAGCTGAACGCGGGCGCCGCCCCGGCCGAGATCGCGCGGCTCAGCCGGGAATACACCGACTTGAAGCCGGTCGTGGCGGAAATCCGCGCCTACGGCCGCGCGCTGGACGATCTGGCCGAAGCCGAGGCGATGCTGGCCGATCCCGAGATGAAGGCGCTGGCGGAAGAGGAGATGCCGCGGCTCAAGGCGCGCATCCCCGAAATGGAGCAGGCCCTTCGGCTGGCGCTGTTGCCGAAGGACGCCGCCGACGCCCGGCCCGCGATCATCGAGATCCGGCCCGGCACGGGGGGCGACGAGGCGGCGCTGTTCGCCGCCGATCTGGCGCGGATGTATCAGCGCCACGCCGAGCGCATGGGCTGGCGCTGGGAGGTGCTGGAAGAGCAGACCTCGGACCTTGGCGGGCTGAAGGAGCTGGTGGCGCTGGTCTCGGGCGAGGGGGTCTATTCGCGGCTGAAGTACGAATCCGGGGTTCACCGTGTGCAAAGGGTGCCGGAAACCGAGGCGCAGGGACGCATTCATACCAGCGCGGCCACGGTCGCGGTGCTGCCCGAGGCCGAGGAGGTCGATATCGACATCCCCGCGTCCGACATCCGGATCGACACGATGCGATCCTCGGGGGCAGGGGGGCAGCATGTGAACACGACGGATTCTGCCGTGCGGATCACGCATATCCCGAGCGGGATCGTGGTGACATCGTCCGAGAAGTCGCAGCACCGCAACCGCGAGATCGCGATGCAGGTGCTGCGGTCGCGGCTTTACGAGGCGGAGCGGGATCGGCTGCACTCGGCGCGGGCGGCGAACCGCAAGTCGCTGGTGGGCAGCGGCGATCGCAGCGAACGCATCCGCACCTACAACTTCCCGCAAGGCAGGATGACCGACCACCGGATCAACCTGACGCTCTATGCGCTGCCGCAGATCATGCAGGGCGAGCTGACCGAGGTGATCGACGCGCTGGTGGCGCACGACCAGGCCGAACGTCTGGCGGAGATCGAGGGTTGAAAGCGTCCGATGCGCTGCGCCGGGCGATTCCCCTGCTTCGAGAGGCGGGGATCGAAGACGGGTCGCGGGATGCACGGGTGCTTTTGGCGCATGCGCTGGGGATCGGCCATGACCGTCTGACGCTGAAGCTGCCCGAAGAGATGACCGCGGCGCAGGAAGTGCTTTACGACGCGGCGCTGCGGGCCCGGCTGATGCGGCAGCCGGTGGCGCAGATCACCGGGCGTCGGCTGTTCTGGGGCCTGTCGTTCCGGGTGACGCGCGACACGCTTGACCCGCGTCCCGAGACCGAGACGCTGGTGGCCGAGGCCCTGTCGCATCCGTTCCTGAAGATGCTCGACCTTGGCACGGGAACGGGATGTATCCTTTTGTCCTGCCTGAAGGCGATGCCGATGGCGCGGGGGCTTGGCACCGACATTTCGGACGCGGCGCTGCAGGTGGCGATGGGCAACACCCGCGATCTGGGGCTGGAGGCGCGGGCGCGGTTCCGCAAGGCGGACTGGTTCGCCGGGGTGACCGGGGCGTTTGATCTGATCGTGTCGAACCCGCCCTATATCGCGGAAGGGGAGATGCCGGACCTGGCACCCGAGGTGCGCGACTGGGAGCCGCTTCTGGCGCTTTCGCCCGGTGGCGACGGGCTGGATGGCTACCGCGCCATCGCGCGCGGAGCGGGGGCGCGTCTGCTGCCGGGCGGGCGTCTCCTGGTCGAGATCGGGCCGACGCAGGCCGCCGCCGTGGCGGCGCTGTTTGCTGCGGCCGGACTGGAGCGTGTCCGGGTTCTGCCCGACCTCGATGGCCGCGACCGCGTGGTGGTGGCGGTCAAGCCGGAGGCCGCCGACAGGTGCGGCTGTGCCTGAACCGCGCCGATTCCGCGGGTCTTGAGCAAAAATCGCTTGTCACCTGACGCCCCCTGTGGTTAGTGGCCGCTGTCGGGCGCGGGTTTTCATCTGCCCTGGCACATCGTCCTGGCCCTGCTGACCTTGATTTGCTGCCCATGAGGGGCGGCGGTCGCGGGCCAAAGCCATCATAAGGACAAGATGCGCTCCTCCAAGAAACGCTCGCGTTCCAACCAGAACCGCCCGCGCACCCTCGGCAATATCGTCAACCGTGTCTTTGATTCCTCGGGTCCCGAGGGCAAGGTGCGCGGCACGCCGCAGCAGATCATCGAGAAGTACCAGATGCTGGCCCGCGACGCGCAGTTGTCGAACGACCGCGTGGCGGCCGAGAATTTCCTGCAGCATGCCGAGCATTACACCAGGATGCTTGCCGAAGCGATGAAGGAAATGGCCGCCGAGCAGGAGGCGCGCCAGCAGCAGTATCAGCAGGGTGGCGGCCAGAACGGGGGCCAGAGCGGGAGCCAGAACGGCAATCAGTCCGGCAATCCGAACGGCAATCAGTCCGGCGGGCAATATGGTGGGCAGAACCAGCCGCGGGGCGACCGGCCAGAGCGGCCGGACCGGGGTGACCGCCCCGAGCGCGGCGAGCGCCCCGAGCGCGGCGAGCGGCGAGAGTTCGTGCGCGATTTCCGTGCCGAGCGCGACTTGGGATCGGAAGAGCAACCCGCAGCCGTCGACGTGATCGATCTGCAGGCCGGCGACGATACCGGGCTGATCGAGACACCTGAATCCGGCGTGCGGACCCGGGCCGAAGCCGACCCGCTGCTGGCCGAGGCCGCCCCGCGTGAGGACCGCCCCGCCCGCCGCGCGCGCGGACCGCGCAAGCCTAAGGGCGAGGGCAAGGCCGGCGGCGAAGTGCCCGGCGGAGGGGGGACCGGCGGCGAACCGCCGCAGGAAGCCGCCGAATAGACCTCCGACCAGACCGCGCGGCCGCCCCCCGGGCGGCCTTTCGCCATCCGACAAGGAACCGGATCCCCAGGCGCCGCCTGAAGACCCGACCTGGCAAGAGCCGCGGGAAGGGGGACATGGTCCTGGTGCTCTTGCCGGGGCCGTCTCTTGGCCGTGGCCCAGGAACCCCGGTGCGGAGAAGTTTCCGGGCCGGTTTCGGCCTGCGCTTTCGTGATCAGGTGTCCTGCCCGACTTCGGCCGTCAGGATCACCGGACCGGTCGGCTGGCCGGTGGGCGAGCCGCCTTCCGGTTCGACCGAGACGGCGAAGACAAAACCTGCCGGAGGCTCCGGATAGGTCACGACGAGCGGACGGTCCTGCAGCAGACCGAGCGAGACCGGATTGGCGTTCGGCGCGATGATCCAAAGCTCGTGCACCTGGCCAGCGACGGCGGGCACGCCCGCCACCCGCGTCACTTGCAGCGCCGCACCGAAATGGGTGATCCGGTAGGCAAGCCGGTTGTCCGCCGTCGCCAGCGTCGCGACAAGGTCGGGGCGGGGCGGGGTCAGGGTCGCCATGGTCGCAAGGGCCAGCACCGCGGCAAGCGCCGCGCCGGACAGCCAACCGAACGTCAGGCCGAACCCGCGGCGCGCAGGGGCCAGAGGAGCGGCCGGGAAGAGCCGGGCTTCGATCTTCGGCAGCAGGTCCGGGGCCGAGACCGGCTTGAAGTCGTCGTTCAGCCCTTCCATCCGCGTCTCCCAACCGCGAACCATGGCTGCAAAGGCCGGGTCGCGCTTGATCCGGGCCTCGGCCGCGCTGCGTTCGGCAAGCTCCAGCACGCCCAGAACATATTCGGCAGCCAGCGCGTCATCGGCCTCGCGGGGCGTGAGCGGTGCGTCGGTCATTGGTCGAGACACTCCTTCAGCTTGAGGAGGCTCCGGCGCAGCCAGGTGCGCATGGTGTTCAGCGGCACCGCGTGGCGCGCAGCGAGGTCGAGGTAGGACAGGCCGTTGAGATAGGCGCCCCTTACCGCGTCGGCCTTGTCGGGATCGAGCGTGTCGAAGCAGTCCGCCACGCGCCGCACCTCGTCCCGGGCGACAAGCTGCGTCTCGGCGCGGGGAGCGGCGTCCTGCACGGTGTCGAGCCCGTCGTCCGAATGGGCTTCGGGCCGCGCACGCAAGCGGTCGATGGCGAGGTTGCGGGCAATCGCGATCAGCCAGGTCATGCCGCGACCCTTCGCCGGATCATAGCGACCCGCCCGCACCCAGACCCGTGTGTAGACTTCCTGCAAGGCATCCTCCGCCTCTGCGCGTTCCCTCAGCATACGCAGAAGAACGCCCATGAGTTTCGCCGACGTGTCACGATACAGCGTGCGGAAGGCCGCCCGGTCGGCGGCGGCGCACTGCGCGATCAGTTGGGCAACCGGATCATCCATGCGGCAGACGTTACGGATTTTGACCGGTATGGCAAGATCTTGCGCGAAAAGGCTGATGCGCGGGGCCGCTGTGTCAGCCCCGTCGCCGCCGTCGTCCGCCGTCGTCACCGCCGGACTTGGGATTGAAGCTCACGTCTGGCAGGGAAACGATCCGGTGCAGATTTGGAAACGGATCGACCGCATGCGGAATGGCGTTGGCATTGACGAAATGCTCTTGAAAGCGGGGCTCGATGGCGGTCTCGACCTTGTGGATCTTGTGCACGGTCGTCTCGATCTGGTCGCGGGCGGCGACGCTGCAGAGCGCGATGCGGGCCCCGGTCCCGGCGGCGTTCCCGGCGCTGACGACCTTGTCAAGCGGCACGTCGGGGATCATGCCCAGCACCATCGCGTGTTTCGGGCTGATATGCGCGCCGAAGGCGCCCGCCAGCGTCACCCGGTCCACGCTGTCGACCTGCATCTCGTCCATCAACAGCCGCGCACCGGCATAAAGCGCGGATTTCGCCAGCTGGATCGCCCGGATGTCGCCCTGGGTCACCGAAATCCGCGGCCCGCCTTCGGCGCTGCCGTCGTGGAGGAGATAGCTGAAGGTCCGCCCTGTCGGCTCGCAGCGCCGGGTGCCGGTCTGATCCGGCCCGCCAATCAGGCCGCCCGCGTCGAGAAGCCCGGCAAGGCGCATCTCGGCCACCGCCTCGATGATGCCCGAGCCGCAGATGCCGGTCACTCCCGTCGACGCGATGGCCGCGGCAAAGCCCGGATCGTCCGACCAAAGATCGGACCCGATCACCCGAAAGCGCGGTTCCTTGGTCACGGTGTCGATCTCCACCCGCTCGATCGCTCCGGGGGCCGCGCGCTGGCCGCTGGAGATCTGCGCGCCCTCGAAGGCCGGGCCGGTGGGCGAGGAACAGGCCAGAACGCGGGTCTGGTTGCCCAGCAGGATCTCGGCATTGGTGCCGACATCGACAATCAGCACCATATCCTTGGACTTGTCGGGTTCCTCGGACAAGGCGACCGCCGCGCAATCGGCCCCCACATGGCCTGCGATGCAGGGCAGCACATAGACGCGCGCGCTGCGGTTGAGTGCGGTCAAGTCCACATCCCGCGCGTCGAGCGACAGCGACCCGCTGGTCGCCAGTGCAAATGGCGCTTGCCCCAGTTCCACCGGATCGACACCGAGGAACAGGTGGTGCATCACCGGGTTGCAGACGATGACCATCTCATAGATCGCCGCCGGATCGACTTTGGCCTCGTCGGCGATGGACCGGGCGAGGGTGTTGATAGCCTCGCGCACGGCGCGGGTCATTTCCACATCGCCGCCGGGGTTCATCATCGCGTAGCTGACGCGGGACATCAGATCCTCGCCGAACCTGATCTGCGGGTTCATCAGGCCGGAAGAGGCCAGCACCCGCCCGTCCGACAGGTCGCAAAGATGCGCGGCGATGGTGGTGGAGCCGAGGTCGACCGCCAGTCCCAGCAGTGGACCCTCATGGAAGCCCGGAAAAATGTCCAGCACGCGCGTGACGGCGTCGTGGTTGCCCTTGTGCAGGACGACCGTGACCTTCCAGCTGCCCTTGCGCAGCACGGGTTGCAGGCGGCGGAGGACGGAAAGGTCCGTCTCGATCTTTTCCACCTGCCATTGCGCCGCCACGGCGCGGGCGAGGCGTTCGAAATCGCCAGTGGGCTCGTGCATGTCGGGTTCTTCCACCTCGACATAGACGGCGCGGGTGGCGGGATCCATCACCATGACCCGTTCGGTCGCCGACTTGCGGATCACCTGCTTGTGGACCTGGCTTTCGGGCGGGACGTCGATGACCACATCGCCCATCACCCTGGCCTGACAGCCGAGACGCCGCCCCTCGGCCAGCCCGCGGATGCGTTTGTAGCGGTCTTCGACCGCGTTCCACGCGCTCAGCGCGTTTTCCGCGACCGTGACCCCGTGTTTGGGGAACTCGCCATAGCCCGGGGTGATCTGGCACTTGGAACAGATGCCGCGCCCGCCGCACACGCTGTCGAGGTCCACCCCCAGCTGGCGCGCGGCGGTCAGCACGGGCGTCCCGAGCGCAAAGCGCCCGCGCTTGCCCGAGGGGGTGAAGATCACAAGGGCGTCGTCAGTCATCGGAGGTCTCGTGCGGATAGCTGTACTGGATGTCGGCCAGGCTGTCGGCGGCGAAGGTGAAGGCCCATTTCAGATGCCCCTTGGCCACCGGCACGCCATGCACGGCGCCTCCGGGAATGTAAAGCGCGATGCCCGGGCCGAGGCGATGCGGCACCCCGTCGATCATCACCTCTTCTGTCCCTTCCAGCCCGAAGTAGACTTCGGGTTGGGGATGCGAATGCAGTGCGAAGGTTTCGCCGGGCGCCAGCATGGCCACCCCGAAGACGATGTCGCTGGTGTTGGTCGCTGGCGCGGAAATCAGCGTGCGAAACCGGATCGACCCACGCCCGGGGGGATCGAGCAGTTCATCCGGCTGGGCAGCGGCATCGACTCGGGTGGGTTGCGGCAAGATCGGCCTCGGGGCTGGTGCCCGCCTGTTCTAGGCTGGACGCCCAAGCGGGCAATGCCGGAATGCGGCAGCTTTTCCTCTCATTCCGGCAGCATGGGGATTTCCGGTCGGTCCTCAACCGGCGGCGCGACGCGGAAGCTGTCTGCGGGCGGCCTGCACATGCGTCGGGTCGAGGATCACGGTGCCGTCCAGAGGTGCCATGCGTCGCTGCTTGCACCGGACACTGCCACGCCGATGATGGCCAGGCGTTGACGCCGGTCAAATCCGCCTCTACCTCGCGCATCATGGCACGCGCACCCCTTCTTCAGCTTTCCGGCATTTCGCTGACTTTCGGCGGCAACCCGGTGTTCGACGCGCTTTCGCTGACGGTCCAGCCCGGCGACCGCATCGCATTGGTGGGGCGGAACGGGTCGGGGAAATCGACGCTGATGAAGGTGATGGCCGGTCTGGTCGAACCCGACCGCGGGCTGCGCGTGATCCCGCCCGGCGTGACTGTCGGCTACATGGAGCAGGAGCCGGACCTGTCGCGCCATGCCACGCTTGGCGATTTCGCGGCTTCGACCCTTGCCGAAGGGCAGGACTACCGCCTCGCGGTCGTTGCCGAAGGGCTGAAGTTCAACCCCGCGACCCCGGTTGCCACGGCTTCCGGGGGCGAGCGTCGCCGCGCGGCCCTGGCCAAGCTGCTGGCCGAGGCGCCGGAGCTGATGCTGCTGGACGAGCCGACCAACCACCTTGATATCCAGGCCATCGAATGGCTCGAGGCCGAGCTTGCCCAGACCCGCGCGGCCTTTGTCCTCATCAGCCACGACCGCGCCTTCCTGCGTGCGCTGTCGAAGGCGACGCTCTGGATCGACCGGGGCGAGGTCCGCCGCCGCGACACGGGGTTCGACGGCTTCGAGGACTGGCGCGAGACGGTCTGGGCCGAGGAGGACGAGGCGCGCCACAAGCTGGACCGCAAGATCAGGGCCGAGGCGAAATGGGCGGTCGAGGGCATCTCGGCCCGCAGGAAGCGCAACATGGGCCGGGTGCGCGCCTTGCAGGCGCTGAAGGCCGACCGGGCCGCGCAGATCCGGCGGCAGGGGACGGCGGCCTTCGCGCTGGAAAGCGGCCCGACCTCGGGCAGGAAGGTGATCGAGGCGAAGGGCCTGACCAAGGCCTTTGGCGACACAGCGATCGTCAAGGGTTTCGACCTGCGCGTCCTGCGCGGCGACCGGGTGGCGTTCGTCGGCCCGAACGGTGTGGGAAAGACGACCCTTCTCAAGATGTTGACGGGCGAAGTTCAACCGGATTCCGGGACGGTCACCCTTGGCACCAGTCTTGAGATCGCCGTCTTCGACCAGACCCGCTCCCGGCTCGAGCTGGATGCAAGCCTGTGGGACAACCTGACCGTCGATCCCCTGATGCGGGTCTCGGGGGCGTCGGATCAGGTCATGGTGCGCGGCCAGCCCAAGCATGTGGTGGCCTATCTCAAGGACTTCCTCTTCGACGAGGCGCAGGCCCGCGCGCCGGTGCGCAGCCTGTCGGGGGGCGAGCGCGCGCGGCTTCTGCTGGCCAAGCTGATGGCGCAGCCGTCGAACCTGCTGATCCTCGACGAGCCGACCAACGATCTGGACGTCGAAACGCTGGATCTGTTGCAGGACATCCTGGGCGACTACGATGGCACGGTGCTTTTGGTCAGCCACGACCGGGATTTCATTGACCGGATCGCGACCACGACGGTCGCATTGGCAGGCGAGGGCAGGGCGCAGGCCTATCCGGGCGGCTGGTCGGACTATGCCGCCCAACGGCCCGAGCCGGTAGAGACGGCGGCGCGGCCGGCCTTGAAGGCTGCCGGTGCGGCCGCCAGGGCCGGGTCCGCCGCGAAACCGGCCGGACTGTCCTTCACCGAACGGAACCGGCTTGCAGAGCTGCCCGATCTCATCGCCCGGCTGGAAGCGGAAATCGGCAAGCTGCATGGCCTGCTGGACGATCCCGGGCTTTTCACCCGCGAGCCGGTGAAGTTCCGCAAGGCGACCGAGGCGCTGAGCGAGCGGCAACGCGCGCTCGACGCTGCCGAATCCGAGTGGCTGGAACTTGCCGATCGGGCCTGAGCCGCGCGCGATCGGCGGGTAACGGCAGGCCTCGGCCGAAAGCGGCGGGCCCCCTCGGCCAATCCCCGCCAGCATCGGACCGGCCCGATCAATCGGGCGTGAACTGCCATTGTGCTTCGGCCGCGCAATCCCCATTCCCTGTCTGCGTGTCGCGGCGAGCGTCTCAGGATCGCCGGGGCAAGAACAAGGAGACAGAAATGAAAACTATCGCAGCACTCATTGCCACGGCGGCCCTGGCCGCACCCGCCTTCGCCGGCGGACCGGTGAAAGTGGCCGACGAGCCGGCCGTGGCCGCGCCGGTGGCCGCGCCCTATGTCGCTCCGGGCCTGGACTGGTCGGGGCCCTATGTCGGTGCGCAGATCGGCTATGGCAACGTCGATTCGAACGGTGCCGGGCGGAATGGCAACGACTGGTTCGGCGGCGTGAATGCCGGATACCGGTGGGATTTCGGGAACTGGGTTGCCGGGACCGAGCTGTCGTACGACGCGACCAACATCGCGCTTGGCCCTGTGGCCGGGGACGAGCTGAGCAACGTTCTGGCGCTGAAACTGCAGGCGGGCCGCGAAATCGGCAACAGCCTGGTCTATGGCTCGCTGGGTGCGGCCCAGGCCAATGCCACGGTCGGCGGCGTTGATTTGCGCGACACCGGGTTCATCTACGGCGTCGGTTTCGACTATGCCCTGGGCAACCGGTGGACCGTCGGCGGCGAAGTCGTGCAACACAATTTCAACAGCTTCGATGGCACGCCCACCGACTTCGATGCGACCACGATCAAGGCCAAGGTCGGCCTGCGCTTCTGACGCGCCGGGCCTGACCTGACTGCGGCGCGGCTCCCCCCGCGCCGCAGCACCGGCTGACGGCAGGGCGACGATCCATCCCGAACCCCGCCTTTGGGACTGCGCCGCGCATCGTCCTGGGACACGCCGCGACGCGTCGGGTCACCAGTTCCCGCTGGCGCCCCCGCCGGACGAGCGGCCGCCGCCGAAGCCGCCGCCGTTGCCACCACCGCCGCGCGTGCCGCCCTCTGCCCGGTCGCGCCGGGCTTCGGCGCTGGAATAGCTGATCGGATAGGACTTGCGGTCGGTGAAGCCGCAGGCCGAACAGGTCAGGTGCTGCATCCCGACGCCGGGCTCGGTCTGGGTCGGGCGATCGATGATCTCGCGCGATCGTTCCAGCGTCCGGGCACCGCAGTTCGGACAGGTCAGCCTGGTCCGGCGGTTGCGCCAGACGCCAAGGCCCGCCACCCCGAGCACCGCCGCGGATCCGGCAAGCCATGACCAGCCCGCCCCGTCCTCTTCCGGAAAGCCGTCGGTCACCGTCACCGGTCGGCCCGCGAGGAAGGGGGCGATCAGCCGGTCGCGCGCCGAGACGATCCCGGCCTCGATCGCGCCCGCCACCTGCCCGTCGCGCAAGCCGGGCAGCACCGCCGTGGACAGGACCCGGGCCGCACGTCCGTCATAGACCGGGTCGTATCCCGCCCCGAGCGCGATCCGCGCCTGGCGCGTCTTCGTGTCGAGAAGCAGCATGATGCCGTCGTTGCGATCCGCACCGCCGACGCCCCAGGCGTTGAACAGGGCCTTGCCATAGGCCTCGATCCCCCGGCCTGTCGCCGCGCCCTCGGCGTTCCCGGGGCCACCGTCGCCAAGGCCCGGCAAGGTGACGACGACCATCTGCACCCCGGTCTGGGTCCGGGTGTCCACCAGCAGCCGGGCGATGCGACCCTCTTCGGTCGCGTCAAGCACGCCGGCAAAATCCGACACCGTGTCGCTGAGCGGAGCGGGAAGGTCTTGTGCGACCGCGGGCGCTGCAAGGGACAGCGCCAGAACCAGGCAACGAAGGAACATCATGCAAGCATTTCTTCGACAGTCTTTGCGATCAGCATGACATCTTCTGCGCGACAGTCAAACGATCCGACCTGCACCCGGATCGCGAACCGCCCGTCCACCCGGGTCTGGGTCAGGTAGATGCGGCCGTCGTCGTTGATCCGCGACACCAGCGCCTCGGTCGCGGCATCATTCGCCAATGCGAAGGTGAACAGCGACAGGCGCGGTTCGGTGACGATCTCGACCCCCGGCAGGGCCGCAAGCCGGTCACGCACCGCGACGGCCCATCGGACATGGTTGCGGATGCGCGTCCGCAGCCCCTCCAGCCCGTAGGCGCGCAGCACGAACCACAGTTTCAGCGCCCGGAAGCGGCGGCCCAGCGGCACGGTCCATTCGTTGAAATTGACGATCTCCTCGCGGCCCGCCGTTTCAAGATACGTCGGCCGCAAACCCAGAGTCCGGACCTGGGCGCCGGGGTCGCGCAGCAACTGCACCGAGCAGTCGAATTGCGCCCCAAGCCACTTGTGCGGGTTGAAGACGATCGAATCGGCTGCTTCAACACCGGCCCACAACTCTCTGAATTCCGGGCAGATCATCGCCGACCCGGCCCAGGCCGCGTCGACATGGGACGGAACACCTTCGGCGAGGCAGACGGCGAGGCAGTCGGCGATCCGGTCGAAGGCACCAATGCTGGTGCCCCCGGCGCAAAGGATCACCCCCGCCGGACAGAGCCCCGCCGCCCGGTCTGCGCGGATCGCCGCGCGCAGGCCGTCGCCCGTCATCGCCCGGTCGCGGTCGGTCGCGACCTTGACGAGGTTTCGTTGCCCGATCCCCGCCACGCGGATCGCCTTGTCCACCGAGGAATGCGTCTCGGCGCTGGCATAGAACCGCAAGGTCGGCCCGCCCGACAGGCCGTCGTCCAGCCCGCGATAGGCCAAGGCCCGCTCGCGCATGGTCAACACCGCCGACAGCGTCGCGTTGGTCGCCGAATCATGGATCGTGCCGACAAAGCCTTGCGGCAATCCGAGGGCCTGGCGCAGCCAGTCGACCATCACCTGTTCGATCTCGGTCGCGGCCGGAGAGGTCTGCCAGATCAGCGCATTGCAGGCCATGGCATTGACCAGCTGTTCGGCCAGCATCGAGGCCGGCGCGGCATTCGCGGGGAAATAGGCGAAGAAGCGGGGATGCTGCCAATGGGTCATCCCGTCCGGCACGATCCGCTCGAAATCGGCCCAGATCGTCTCGATCGGCTCGGCGAGATCCGGTGGCGCGGCGGGCAGGTGCCGCCCGATCGCCCCAGGCACCAGCGGCGCGCGCACCGGGCGGTCGCGCAGGCCGGCATGATAGTCCGCCGCCCAGTCCGCCGCCCGTTTCGACCAGTGCCGCAAGTCTTCGTGGTCCATCCCCGCCTTCCCCCCCCCGGAGTCCGGCACGCACTAGCACAGATCGACACCGGATCGGCAAGGTTCCACCCGCATCCTGCCACGGGGTCTCCTTTTTCCGGCCATCAGCGGTGATTAGCGCTATACCTGTCAGCAAGCCGTTATCCCGCCGTGTGAGGTCGAATGTCCCTGTCCCGCCGCTGTGCCCTGCTGGGCGCGTCCGCCCTGATCCTGTCCGCCTGTGTCGCCGGCGGTCGATTCGAGACCGACTATCAGCCGCTGTCGCCCGAGGTTTCGCGCGGCTGGCGGCTGGCGGAAGTGCAGATCGACGTCCCCCGCAGCCTGACGGTGTCGGAAGCCAGGACGCTGCTGCCCGAGGCTGACATCGTCTGGCGCGAGGATCCGCTGGGCGACCGCTATGCGCAGGTCGGCACGATCATGCAGGCCGCCGTGCTGCGCGGGGCGCAAGGCCTGCGCGGTTCGCGGCCCGTGGTGATCTCGGTCACGGTCACACGGTTCCATGCGCTGACCCTCGAGGCAGAGCAGTCCAATTTCGACTGGGGCGTCCACAACATAGACTTCGTCGCCCAGGTGACCGATGCGCGGACGGGTGAGGTGCTGGTGCCCGCCACCAAGATCCGTGCCGAAACCCCGGCCTGGTCCGGCACGCGGATGCGCGAGGCGCGGCGCAATGGCATCACGCAGAAGTCGATGATCTCGGACCATGTTGCGGCAACCGTGGCGGGCTGGCTTGGCACCGGGCCGGACAACCGGGGCAACTTCAGCCGAATGGGCAACTGAACCAGCGCCCTGCTTGCGCCGGGGGGCAGGCGCGTGCTAGGGATCTGGCCATGACGACGTTGCGCAACATCCGCATCTGCTGCATTACCCGCTGACCTCCGGGCGCGGGCGCTTCGTCATTCCCTTCGGATGAACAGCAGTCCCGCGCGGTGACGTTTTGCGTTCTGGGACGACTGCCATGGTGACGATCCGCCTGACCAATTCGAAGACCCGGAAGAAGGAGGCGTTCGTCCCCCTCGATCCGGCAAACGTGCGGATGTATGTCTGCGGCCCCACCGTCTATGACCGCGCGCATCTGGGCAACGCCCGGCCCGTGGTGGTGTTCGACACGCTTTACCGCCTTCTTCGCCATGTCTACGGACCGGACCACGTCACCTATGTCCGCAATTTCACCGACGTCGACGACAAGATCAACGCCGAGGCCTTGCGGCGGCAGAAGGCGGGTGCGAAGGGCTCGCTGGAAGACCTGATCCGCGAACGGACCGGGGAAACCATCGCCTGGTATCACGCCGACATGGACGCGCTCGGGGCGTTGCGGCCCTCAATCAGGGGTGCGGTGTCCGACACGGCGGAACCCCGCGCGACCGAATGGATCGGCGCGATGGTGGCGATGACGGCGGACCTGATCGCGAAGGGCCATGCCTATGCCGCCTCCGGCCACGTCCTGTTCCGCGTCCGCAGCTACAAGGCGTATGGAAAGCTGTCGGGCCGGTCTGTCGACGACATGATCGCAGGCGCAAGGGTCGAGGTCGCCCCCTTCAAGGAAGACCCGATGGATTTCGTTCTGTGGAAGCCCTCCGGGCCCGAGGAGCCGGGCTGGGACTCGCCCTGGGGCCGGGGGCGTCCCGGCTGGCACATCGAATGTTCGGCGATGGCGCGGGAACTTCTCGGCGACAGTTTCGACATCCACGGCGGGGGCCTTGACCTGCAGTTCCCGCACCACGAGAACGAGATCGCCCAAAGCGCCTGCGCCCACCCCGAGGGGTCCTTCGCGCGCTACTGGCTCCACAACGAGATGCTGCAGGTCGAGGGCAAGAAGATGTCCAAATCCCTGGGCAACTTCTTCACCGTGCGGGATTTGCTGGATCAGGGGATCCCGGGCGAGGTGATCCGGTTGGTCTTCCTGATGACGCATTACCGCAGCCCGATGGACTGGACGGCGGAGAAGGCGCGGCAGGCTGAGGCGACGTTGCGGAAGTGGCGGGCGGCGACGGCGTCAGTTGCGGCTTCGGAGCCGCTGCCGGGAGTGATGGAGGCGCTAGCTGATGATTTGAACACGGCTGGTGCCCTTGCGGCGCTGCACGCTGCGGCGGCCGAGGGGAATTGGGCGGGGGTGAAGGCATCGGCCGCTTTGCTCGGGCTGCTGGAAGATCATTTGGGCGAGTGGTCTCGTACAGCTAGCGGTAGTCCCGAAGTGCATCGCCTTGTCACGAGCATTCTGGAAAAATGGATTGCTGCGCGCAACCATAAGGATTTCGTGCTTGCTGACAGGATCCGCGACAAAGCAGCCGAGTATGGTCTTCGGCTTTGGATCGAACCTGGCAACAATCCGATGTCCCTAACTCGGTATCCGGCCAACGTGTCTGAAGCGACAAAGCAAGCAGAATTGATGAGTTTGCTGGAGTCGCTCCAGTGACCGCCCGCGCCAAATTTCTTCGAAGAAATTTGCCAAAATCCTTCGAAGGATTTTGCCCCCCCGCGCCGACAATGGTTAAATCCACCCTAACGCCCACAGCCAACCACTTGAAATCGCTCACCCAAAAATCTGCCCACGCGCGGGCACGCCGATGACCCGCGAGCGTCTCTACCTCTTCGACACCACCCTGCGCGATGGCCAGCAGACCCAGGGCGTCCAGTTTTCCACCGCCGAGAAACACCAGATCGCCCAGGCCCTCGACCGGCTTGGCGTCGATTATATCGAGGGCGGCTGGCCGGGTGCGAACCCGACCGACAGCGACTTCTTCGCCGCCCCGCCTGCGACCAAAGCCACCCTGACCGCCTTCGGCATGACCCGCCGCGTCGGTCGGTCGGCCGAGAATGACGACGTCCTCGCCGCCGTCCTGAACGCGGGAACCCCCGCCGTCTGCCTCGTCGGCAAGACCCATGACTTCCACGTCACCACCGCCCTCAATGTCACGCTCGACGAGAACCGCGAGGCCATCGCCTCCTCCATCCGCCACCTCGTCGCGAAGGGCCGCGAACCCCTCTTCGATGCCGAGCATTTCTTCGACGGCTACCGTGCCAATCCCGGCTATGCCCTGACCTGTCTGCACGCCGCCCTCGACGCGGGCGCGCGGTGGGTCGTGCTTTGCGACACCAACGGCGGCACGCTGCCGGCCGAAGTGGGCCGCGTCACAGCCGAGGTGATCGCGGCGGGCATCCCGGGTGACCGGCTTGGCATCCATTGCCATGACGACACGGGGAACGCGGTCGCGAACTCGCTTGCGGCGGTGGAGGCAGGTGCGCGCCAGATCCAAGGGACGCTGAACGGCCTTGGCGAACGCTGCGGCAACGCCAACCTCACGACGCTGATCCCGACGCTGCTGCTCAAGGCCCCCTATGCCGGCCGGTTCGAGACCGGGGTCACTCGGGAGGCTTTGGCGGGCCTTCTGAAGACCAGCCGCATGCTCGACGATATCCTGAACCGGGTGCCGCTGCGGTCGGCGCCTTACGTCGGGGCCTCGGCCTTTGCGCACAAGGCGGGCCTCCATGCCAGCGCGATCCTGAAAGACCCCGCGACCTACGAACACATCGACCCGGCCCTGATCGGCAATGAACGCGTGATTCCGATGTCGAACCAGGCCGGGCAGTCGAACCTGCGCGCCCGGCTTGAGGCGGCGGGAATCGTGGTCGACCCGAAGGACCCGCGCCTTGGCCGGATCATCGAGGTGGTGAAGGACCGCGAGGATCAGGGCTATGCCTATGACGGCGCGCAAGCCAGTTTCGAGCTGGTCGCGCGGCGGGAACTGGGCCTGTGCCCGGAGTTCTTCGAGGTCAAGCGGTATCGGGTTACGGTGGAGCGGCGGAAGAACAAGTATGACCGGATGATCAGCCTGTCGGAGGCCGTGGTGGTGGTCAAGATCGGCGACCGCAAGATGATGTCGGTCAGCGACAGCATGGATGAGGCCGGGTCGGACCGCGGGCCGGTCAACGCGCTGGCCAAGGCGCTGGCCAAGGACCTCGGCCCCCATCAGGCCTGCATCGACGACATGAAGCTGGTGGATTTCAAGGTCCGCATCACCAATGGCGGGACCGAGGCGGTGACGCGGGTGATCATCGACAGCGAGGACGGGCAGGGCCGGCGCTGGTCGACCGTCGGCGTCAGCGCCAACATCGTCGATGCCAGCTTCGAGGCGCTGCTCGATGCGATCCAGTGGAAACTGATCCGCGATTTCGGCGCGCCGTCATGAGCATCGCCGCCTGCGCGGAGCTGGTCCGTCGGGGCGATCCCGACCGGTTCCTGGCAGTGATGGCGGCCCCGGTCGCCGCCAGGACGCAGCTTTTCCCGCTTTTCGCCTTCAACCTGGAGGTGGCCCGCGCGCCATGGGTGACGGAGGAGCCCCTCATCGCCGAGATGCGCCTGCAATGGTGGCGCGACGTGGTCGCGAACGCGGCCTCCGGGGCGGCACGGGCGCATGAGGTGGCCGGGCCGCTGCATGATCTGATCCGCGACTTCGGGCTGCCGGTCGCGGTCCTGGATCGCCTGATCGCCGCGCGCCGCCGGGACATTCAGCGCGATCCGGCGGACGGGACGGCGGGCCTGACGGCCTATCTCGAGGACACGGGTGGCGGGCTGCTGTGGCTTGCCGCACGGGCCCTTGGCGCGCCGGACCGGGCGGAATCGGCGATCCGGTCCTATGGTTGGGCTACGGCTTCGGCGGGGTATCTGCGCGCGGTTCCGGAACTTGCCGCGCGTGGCCGGCAGCCCGTGCCCGCCGAGATGAAAACGGCTGACCTGGCGCGACTCGGGCTGGAACGGCTGGCCGCCGCGCGCCGGAAGAGCAGGACGGTCCCGAAAGAGGTCTTTCCTGCCCTCTTGCCCGGATGGCAGACGGAAAGGCTTTTGCATCAGGCGCTTGCCGGAAATCCTGCGCCAGGGTTATCCGAATTTCAGCGCCGCGGGCTGCTGCTGTGGCAGGCGTTTTCCGGGCGCTGGTAGCGACCGTTTGTGCCGCTGCGGCGGTTTCCCGCCCCGCGGCACGCTCCGCGACGGGTGCCGGGCTTGGCGAAGCCGGGCGTCGGTCAGGCCCGACTGTCCTGCGGACGCAGCCAGAGCCAGATAAGCGCGCCTCCGGCCAGGATCAGGAAGGGCAGCATGGCGAGGTTCACCATCTGCCAGCCCGCCTGGACCGATCCGCCCGAACAGTTCATCAGACCGCCGGATGAAAACGAGGCCAGCGTGACCCCGCCAAAGACCACAAGGTCGTTCAGGCCTTGCAACCGGCCGCGTTCCTCGGGCCGCTGCGCCGAGGTGAGCATGGTCGTCGCGCCGATGAAGGCGAAGTTCCAGCCAAGACCCAGCAGGATCAGCGCGATGAAGAAATTCTCCAGCTGCACGCCTGCCATGGCCACCGCCCCGGCTCCGGCGATGATGGTCAGTCCGACAGCGATGATCCGTTCGGTGCCGAACCGGGCGATCAGGTGGCCGGTGAAGAAGGACGGCGCATACATCGCCAGCACATGCGCGGTCACCACATCCGCCGCCCTGCCCTTGTCGAAGCCGCCGCCAACCACCGCCAGCGGCGAGGAGGTCATCACCAGGTTCATCAGCGCGTAGCTGACAGTGGCGCAGATCATCGCGACAAGAACGATCGGATTGCGGATCAGCGCGACCCGGCTGCGACCGGCGGGACTGCCGGCCGCTGGCGGTTGCGGCCTGGGGATATCGAGGGCCAGGAACAGGAGCGCGCCGAAGAGGTTCAGAAGGATCACCGCAAGGTAGGATCCGAGGAACGGGACCGCCAACTCGTCGGCGGTGACCTTCACCAGTTGCGGCCCGACGATGGCAGAGAGAAGGCCGCCGGCCATGACCCAGCTGATCGCCTTGGGGCGGAAGGACTCGGAAGCGGTGTCGACGGCAGCGAACCGGTAGAACCCGTTTGCGGACATGTAGACGCCGGAAAACAGCGCCCCGATGCAGAAGATCAGGAAGCTGCCGGTCGACAGTCCATAGGCCCCGGTCGCGGCACCGATGGCCCCTCCGGCCGCGCCGAAGAAGAACCCGGCGCGGCGGCCGAACCGCTGCATCAGCATGGAAAGCGGCGTGGCCGTCAGCATCGAACCGATCACCATCAGCGTGATCGGCAGCGTGGCCCAGCATTTGTTCGGCGCGAGGCTCGAACCGGCAAGCCCGGCGATGGTGAAGATCATCGGCAGTTGCGCGCCAAGCACGGCCTGGGCTGCGACCAGGACAACGACGTTGCGGCGGGCGAGGGTATCGGAGCTCATCCGGTATCGGTAGAACTGCCCGACAGGAACGGCAAGCGGAAAGGGGCGGTTGCGTCCTGCGGGCACATCTGGGAACAACAGGGCATGGTGGGACGGATCATCCAGTCGCCGGAATGCGTGGCCGAAGGTGCGGCCTGGCTTGCGCGCGCGGAGCCGAGGTTCGCGCATGCCCTCACGGTCGTGGGTCCGCTGCCGCTGCGACGCGAGACGGACGGGTTTGCCGCGCTGTTGCGGGCGATTGTCGGTCAGCAGGTGTCGGTCGCCTCGGCCCGGGCGATCTGGGCCCGTCTGGAAGCGGCGGGGCTGACCGAAACGGATGCCATGGCAGCGGCCACGGATGACGCGCTTCGGGCTGCGGGGCTGAGCCGCCAGAAAGCGCGCTACGGGCGGGCGCTGGCGCAGGCCGGGATTGATTTCAAAGGCTTGCGCGACGTTCCTGATGCAGAGGTCGTCAGGACGCTTGTCGCTGTCCCGGGGATCGGAGTCTGGACTGCCGAAATCTACGCGATGTTCGCCCTTGGTCGGGCGGATGTCTTTGCGCCCGGTGACCTGGCCTTGCAGGAAGCCGTGCGGGTGCTGTTCGCTCTGCAGGCGCGGCCCTTGGAAGCGGCGCTGCGGGCGCTGGCGGAGGCCTGGTCGCCCTGGCGGTCGGTTGCGGCGCGCATCCTTTGGGCCTACTACCGGGTGGCAAAGGAACGGGACGGGGTGATGTGATGCGCGAGTTGCGGTTCGAGCGGAAAGCTGCGGCGCAGGGGACGGCGACCTCGCTGATCGTCTTTCTGCATGGCTATGGCGCGGATGGCGCCGATCTTCTGGGACTGGCCGACGTTCTGGCGCAGCACCTGCCGGGTGCAGCCTTCGTCGCCCCCGATGCGCCTGAACGCTGCGCGGGCGGCGGGTTCGGCTACCAGTGGTTCCCGATTCCGCGCTTTGACGGATCGACGGATGCGGAACGTGACGCGGGAATCGGCAATGCCGTCCGGGACCTGAACGGGTTTCTTGCAGCGCGCCTGCGGGACGAGGCGCTGGCGGATGACCGCCTTGCCCTGGTCGGCTTCAGTCAGGGCGCGATGATGAGCCTGGAAATCGCCCCGCGGCGCGACCGGGCGATGGCGGCGGTAGTCGCGATCTCGGGGCGGTTGATGCGACCCGAGGCCCTGGCGGCCGAGGCCGTGGTCAAGCCTCCGGTCCTGCTGATCCATGGCGATCAGGATCCGGTGGTGCCGTTCGATGAAATGGCGCGGGCGGGGGATGCGCTGGTCGCCGCGGGGTTCCAGACCTTCGGCCATGTGATGCAGGGCACCGGCCACGGCATAGCGCCGGACGGCCTGGGCGCGGCCCTGCAATTCCTGCAGGAACGTTTGGGTTGATCCGGAAATGGCGGAGGGTCAGGACAGGGCGGTCAGATAGGCCGCGCAGCCGGTCAGCGCGGCATAGTCGTCCTCTACCACCGTGACCGAAAAGTCCCTCTGCAAGAGATCAACCCGCCGCGCCTCGCGAAAGGACCGCTCCAGCCCGAAGGCCGGGAAATGCGGGGTCATCGCCCGGGCCATCCCGCCGATCAGGTAGATCCCGCCATAGGGCAGGTGGATCAGCGCCAGATCGGCCAGCATCTGGCCCAGGATATGCACATAGAGCCGCGCGGCGTGGGCGGCGATCTGGTCACCGGCTTGCAGCGCCGACAGAACCTCGGCCGAGGTCAGGCTGGCGGGATGGCCGGCGCAGCAAGCGGCAAAGCCATGCAGATTGGCCAGACCGCGACCGGCCAGCACTTCCTCGACCCCGGCATGGGGGGCCTCGCCCTCGGCGCGCAGCCGTGCTTCGATGAAGCGGATCAGCTGGAAATCCTCTTCGCTGCGCACCGGCATGTTGACATGGCCGCATTCCGACGGCGGAACGGCGCGGCCCCGCGGCAGGGGATGGACCGGGGCGGCATTGACCCCGGTGCCCAGGCCGACGACCAGCATCGATGCCCCGGGCTTGACCGGCCCGGGCAGAACCGTGCGCAGGTTGGCGGCCGGGATATGGCCCAGAGCCTGACCCTGGGCCTGCAGGTCATTCAGGATCGCGACTTTCCCCGCGCCGGTCGCGCCCGAAAGTTTTGCCGCGTCCATCACCCAGGCGAGGTTGGTCATCGTCGCGACGCCGTCCTGCACCGGACCGGCTGCTGCAACGCAGACACCCGAGACAACGGCCCCCGTCGCTGCCAGGTAATCGCGCAGGACATGGGCGATATCCTGGCCGCGCGCCTGATATTCGGCATTGGGATAGCGCCGGATCGACTCGAGCCGGACCGCCGGGCCATCGGCAAGCGCCACCCGGGTGTTCGTGCCGCCGATGTCGGCAAGGAGCGAAAGGGTCATCAGCGCAAGGGTCCCGTGTTGGACAAAGGATTTTTCCGGCACGCCTGATACGGTGAAAACCGTTGGGGCGCCAGCCAGTTCAAAGGGCTTCGGGATGACGACTCGCCGATGCCGCGGCCGGGGGCAACTGTCATCGGTCCGGGGCCGGTCCGGTCGACCGGCCGAGGATCAGCTCTGCTTCCAGAAGCTGTTCGACAGGTCCCGCGTCGGGGTGGGCAATCCGGTGGAGCAGCATTTCTGCAACCAGCCGTCCGGCTTCGCGCACCGAGGATCGCATGGCGGTGAAGATCGGGCGCTCCTCACCGTTCTTCATGTAGCTGAGATCGTCGTCGAAAATGACGACCGAGACGTCCTGGCCAAGCCTGAGGCCCGCGCCTTCGATGGCGCGCCGCACGCCCATGCCGGACAGCATCGACGCCGCGACGAAGGCGGTCGGCGGGTCAGCCAGGGCCAGCATCGTCCGAGCGGCGCGAAATCCGGCAACCTCGGTCATCTCGCCGGAGGCCATGAGGGCCGCATCGGACGCGACCTTCCGGGCGGCAAGCGCATCGAGATAGCCTCGGCGCCGACGGATCGCGAAGTCCATGAACTCCAGTCCGTTGACCAGCGCGATGCGGCGGTGGCCGAGGTCGAGAAGATGCCCGGTCGCCTGCTGGATCGCCCGCCGGTTGTTCACGTCCAGCCAGGAATACGGCCCGGTCGCGCCCGTCGCGCGGCCATGCACCACGAAGGGCAGGCCGATTTCACGCAGCAACGGAATGCGCGGGTCGTTTTCGCGGGGGCCGTGGACGATCACTCCGTCGACGCTGCCCTTTACGCGCAGGTTGCGGTAGGTCTGCGCCTCGTCCTCGTCACGGACGACGGACAACAGCATGTCATAGTCGTTCCGGCTGTAGGTCTCGCCCGCGCCGGCGATGAAATCGGCGAAGACGGGGTTCACGATCTCGTGCCGGTTGGCGATCGCTATGACGTGTCCGACCGCCATGGCGCGTCCCGTGGCCAGCCGGATGGCGCGGGAATTCGGATGATAGTTGTGTTCCTTGGCCGCTGCCATGACCCGTTCGCGGGTCGCCTCGTTCACCTCGGGATATCCGTTCAGCGCCCGCGACACCGTGGTCGGCGACAGGTTCAGCCGATGGGCGAGATCCTTCAGGTTCATGGTGGCAGAGCACTCAATGCGGTTTGAACGCGCCCGACCTTAACGGCCCGCCCGATGTCCGTCAAAGGCAAACGGCCGCGCCGGCCAGAGGCACATCAGGGCCAGGCGACCCTGCCACAACAGGCTGAGCCCGCTTGCCAGCACCACGGGCACCCAAAAGCGTCAGCCGTGGCGTCGGGACAAGCGTTTCGGTGGCACGCGGTTCACGCCCATGATCAAGCGCCCGCAGAGCTTTCGCTGCGGTTGACGCCGACAAGAGCGGATGCCGCGAACTTGCCGGGGTCCCGTCCTTTTTTTGGAAGAACGCATGTCCGGCGCGGCGGCGGCTGGCGAAGCGGTGCCGCAGACCGACCTTGGGGCCGGGCGATGCGGACTGCGCCCCGGATCCGGCCAGGCCTTGCCGTCAGGCGCAAGCGGGGGCAGTGTTACCCGAAACGGGAGGGGCTGATGGTCACTGTGACAGACGAGATGGTCGAAACCTACCAGCGCGACGGAGTGGTGCTGGTCAGGGGGCTTTGGGCCGACTGGGTCGCGATGCTGCAGGCTGGCATCGCCCGCAACATGGCGCAGCCGACGCACCAGATGGCCACGCTGAAACCCGGAGAGCCGGGGAGTTTCTTCGACGACTACTGCAACTGGACCAGGGTGCCCGAATTCGCTGCGGTGATCCGGCAGTCGCCGGCGGCCGAAGTTGCCGCGCGGCTCATGCGGTCCGAAACCGTGCAGCTGTTCCATGACCATGTTCTGGTCAAGGAACCGGGCACGACGAAGCCCACGCCCTGGCACACCGACGGGCCATACTATTTCGTCGAGGGCCGCCAGACCATCAGCTTCTGGTCGCCGCTTGACCCGGTGAAGGAGGCCAGCTTGCGCTGCGTCGCAGGAAGCCATCTGTGGCAGAAGGATGTGCTGCCGACGCGGTGGCTGGCCGAAACCAACTTCTACCCTGGCGCGGACGACTACATGCCGGTCCCCGACCCCGAAGCCGAAGGGATGCGGATCGTCGAATGGGAAATGGCACCCGGCGACGCGGTGGCGTTCAACTTCCGCACTCTGCACGGCGCGCGCGGCAATCTGGCAGCGCGTCGACGGCGGGCATTCTCGCTGCGGCTTCTGGGCGACGATGTGCGGTTCGTGACCCGCCCCGGCCCGACCTCGCCGCCGTTTCCGGGACACGGGATGCAGGCCGGCCAGCGTCTGCGCGAGGACTGGTTTCCGGTTCTATGGCCCGCTGCGGCGTAGGATCGCCGGGGCAGGATGCGGAAACGCGCTGCGCCTTGCTGGCGTATATACGGGTGTAGCTACAGTGTGGCAACTCCCGATGTATATACAGAAATGCGCTCGAGCCGGGTGATGCGCACCCAAAAAGCGCCGAGCGCATACGGAATGCAAGCAAACCCCCGCGGCAACGAGGCGGCTGGACCTTAGCGGCTGCATCGGGTCTAATCGGTTGGAACCGGAGGATGACCATGGCCCGGGAACCCGCACGCTTTCGCCCGAAGATCTATCCCCCGCCAGAGTTCCCACCGCGTCGGGTACCGCTCTTTTCCAGGACGCCGCCGGCGATCTTTCCGCCGATCCTCGGGCTGCTGGGTCTGGTGGCTGCCATGCGCCTCGGGATCGGAAAGCTGGGACTTGCGCCCGGGATCGGCGATCTGGCCACTGGGCTTGTCTTGCCGCTCTGGGGGTTTGCGATGTGTATATACATCGCAAAAATGATACGCCGGATCAGTGTGATAGAGGACGACCTTAAGGTAATGCCCGCGCGCGCCGGACTGGCGGCCGCGACTATGGGAGGCATGGTTGCAGCGGGGCTTCTGTCCGACCTTGCCCCCCGTCCGGCCACAGGAATTCTGGTCGCGATGCTGGTCCTGCACAGCCTTCTTGTCCTTCTGACGGTCAGGACGCTGGCGGGATTGCCGCCCGAGGCGCGGGGGGTGAATCCGGGGTGGCACATGACGTTTGCCGGGTTCGTCGTGGCCGCGCCGGCGGCGCAGTCGCTTGGACTGCCGGATCTGGCCGGGCTGCTGTTCCTTGTCTCGCTGCCGGCGGCGGTGGCGATCTGGAGTGTCAGCCTGTGGCAGGTGACACGACACATCCCGGCCGCCCCCTTGCGCCCGATGCTGGCGTTCCATCTTTTCCCGGCAGCCTTTCTGGTGATGGCGGCCAGCCTGACCGGGCATGAGCTTCTGGCGACCGTCTTCGCCTGGGCAGTGTTGGTCCTGCTGCTGGCAGCAGGAGCGGCCCTGCGCTGGTTGACCGTCGCCGGGTTCTCGCCCCTGTGGGGGGCTTTCGGCTTTCCGCTGGCAGCAGCGGCGACGGCCTTGCTGCTGCAGGGCGGGGCGCTTGGCTGGGCCGGGCTGGCGCTTCTGGTGCCGGGTCTTGCGGTGGTCCCGTGGATCGCGTTGCGGATCCTGCGGCTTTGGCCGGGCGGGCGTCTGGCGGCCCGGACCAACGCGGCAGAGGCCTAGATGAGGGCAACCCAGGCGCGGGCCAGCGCAAGACCGTGGTCGTCGGCTTCCGCCCCGTGTGTCGCGGCAAGGTCGGCGTGACGCCGGATCCAACCGGGTTGCATCCGCTCGATCGCTTCGGGAAAGGTCGCCGCCCAGTCGCGCACGACCGGCCGGCTCGCCTCGAAGTGGAACTGCATGCCATAGGTGGCGCGGCCGATGCGAAAGGCCTGGTTCCGCGCGGCCGGGCTGGAAGCCAGATGCACCGCGCCGTCGGGCAGGGTGAAGGTATCCGAATGCCACTGGAAGACCGCAAAGCGGTCCGGCACGGCGGACAGGACCGCGTCGGCGCGTCCTGCGGCGGTCAGACCCACTTCGACCCAGCCAAACTCGGGTGCCACACCAAGCTGGTTGTCAGCCCCGAAGGCCCGGGCCAGCACCTGCGAGCCGAGGCAGATGCCGAGGACCGGCCGGTCCATCGCGGCATAGGCAGCCATCAGCCGCGCGAGTTCGGGCAGATAGGGATGGCTGTGATCGTCCGTCGCGGACTGCTCGCCGCCGAATACCACCAGCGCGTCGGCATCCACCGTGCGCGGCAAGGACTGACCGGACCAGGGCTTGATCAGGTCGATCAGTGCGGCCCGTTCGTGCAATGCGACGCCGACCTGGCCGTGATGGGTGATCCGGGTGTTCTCGACGATGGCGACGCGCATGCGGCATTCCTCTGGCTGGGGCGCACTCTGCACGGGCGGGGTGCGGGTGCAAGAGCGTCATTTGCGCTTGCGTCGGCGCGCATCGCATGAAATGGGGAACCGCCAAACGATGCTCGCTCCCGGAGGGTTCCTGATGGAGATTCGTGAGGCTCTCACCTTTGATGACGTGCTTCTGGTGCCCGCGGCCTCAAGCGTGCTGCCGTCGGACGCGGACACTTCGACCTTCGTGACCCGCGCGATCCGGATGAACATTCCGCTTCTGTCGTCGGCGATGGATACGGTGACGGAAGGCCGGATGGCGATCGCGATGGCACAGGCCGGGGGGATCGGGGTGATCCACCGGAACCTCGACCCGGAGGCGCAAGCGCGGGAAGTGGGCCGGGTGAAGCGGTTTGAAAGCGGCGTCGTCTATCAGCCCATCACGCTGACGCCGGATCAGACGCTGGCGGATGCCAAGGTGCTGATGGACCGTTATGCGATCACCGGGTTCCCGGTGGTGGACACTGTTGGCCGTGTTCTGGGAATTGTCACGAACCGCGACATGCGCTTTGCCAGCGACGACAGGACTCCGGTCAGGGCGATGATGACGTCTGAAAACCTTGCGGTCCTGCGCGAGCCGGTGGACCGGGCCGAGGCGATTTCACTCATGAAGGCGCGGCGGATCGAGAAGCTCTTGGTGACGGACGGGCAGGGCAAGCTGACCGGGCTTCTGACCCTGAAGGACACCGAGAAATCGGTCCTGAACCCGCATGCCTGCAAGGACGATATGGGGCGGCTGCGGGTCGCGGCGGCCTCGACGGTGGGCGATGCGGGGTTCGACCGCAGCCAGGCCCTGATCGACGCGGGCGTGGATCTGGTGGTGATCGACACCGCGCATGGCCATTCCGAGGGCGTGGCGCGGGCGGTCGAGCGGATCAAGAAGCTGTCGAACCGGGTTCAGGTCATCGCCGGGAACGTGGCGACGGGCGAGGCGACACGGGCGCTGATTGGCGCTGGCGCGGACGCGGTGAAGGTGGGGATCGGGCCGGGGTCGATCTGCACGACGCGGATCGTGGCGGGGGTGGGCGTGCCGCAACTGACCGCGATCATGGACGCTGCCCGGGCAGCTGGCGACACGCCCGTCATCGCCGATGGCGGCATCAAGTATTCCGGCGATTTCGCCAAGGCGATCGCAGCGGGGGCCTCTTGCGCGATGGTGGGCAGCGCCATTGCCGGAACCGACGAAAGCCCGGGAGAGGTGATCCTGTGGAACGGTCGCAGCTACAAGGCCTATCGCGGAATGGGCAGTCTTGGCGCGATGGCGCGCGGCTCGGCCGACCGGTATTTCCAGAAGGATGCGGCGTCCGACAAGCTGGTTCCGGAAGGGATCGAAGGGCAGGTGCCCTACAAGGGCGCGGCGGCGACCGTGCTCCACCAGATGGTGGGCGGGTTGCGCGCGGCGATGGGCTATACGGGTTGCGCGACGGTGGCCGAGATGCGGACGCGGTGCCAGTTCGTGCGGATCACCGGGGCCGGCCTGAAGGAAAGCCATGTCCACGACGTGCAGATCACCCGCGAAAGCCCGAACTACCGGGTGATGTGACGTGACTTGCCACCGGACGGGGTTGTAGCGATGACCCCCGGCGCCCGTGCGGCGGCGGCCATCGCCGTTCTGGATCGCGTGCTGGCCGGAGACGCTGCCGAAAAGGCACTGACCAACTGGGCTCGGGCCAGCCGATTTGCCGGTTCGGCGGACCGCGCGGCGGTGCGCGATCTGGTCTTCGACGCGCTTCGACAGCGATCCTCGGCCGCCGCGCTGGGGGGAGGGCTTACCGGGCGCGGTCTGATCCTGGGTCTGGCCCGCAGATCGGGGCAGGAAAGCCTGTTTTCCGGCGAGGGTCATGCGCCGCACTGTCCCGGCCCGGAAGATGCCGGCCGCGAGCCCGATGCCGAGGCCGGGCTGGACCTGCCGGGCTGGCTGGTGCCGGAGTTGCGCGATGCTCTGGGCACCGACTTCCCGGCGGTGGCCGATGCGCTTCGCGCCCGGGCTCCGGTGTTTCTGCGGGTGAACCTCGGCAAGTCAGACCGGCCTGCCGCGATCGCCCTGCTGGCCGAGGAGGGCATCGTCGCGCGGCCCCATCCCCTTGCGACATCCGCGCTGGAAGTAACGCAGAACGCCCGCAAGATCCAGGCATCGCAGGCTTACCTGACCGGGCTGGTCGAGTTGCAGGATGTCGCGTCGCAAGCCGTGGTGGAGGCCCTGCCGCTTGGCGACGGGATGAAGGTGCTGGATCATTGCGCTGGCGGCGGGGGCAAGACGCTGGCCATGGCGGCCCGGGCTCGGCTGCGGCTTTTTGCCCATGACGCCTCTGCCCGGCGCATGGCCGACCTGCCGGGGCGGGCGCTTCGGGCCGGGGCCGGGATCACCCTGACCGACCGTCCCGAGGTCTTTGCCCCCTATGATCTGATCCTGGTCGACGCACCCTGTTCGGGGTCGGGCAGTTGGCGACGTGACCCGGAAGGCAAGTGGAAGATTACGCCCGAACGCATTGCATTGCTTGAGCAAACGCAAGGATCCATTCTTGACCGCGCGGCCCTGATGCTGCGCGCGGGCGGAGTGCTTGCCTACGTCACCTGCTCGCTTCTGAAGCGCGAGAACGGGGCGCAGGCCCGTGCCTTTCTGGACCGGCATCCCAAGTGGAACCTGGACCGGGAACTGACGCTGACCCCGCTTCAGGGCGGCGATGGCTTCTATCTTGCACTTTTTCATGGAAACTGAATTTCTTTTTGCAACCTAGACGAGCCTCGCAGGACGGTTAATGATCGCTTAACCCCTTCCGGCGATGGTTTGGCTCAGGTTGGCCGGGATCGGGATTGGGACAGGGCAGATATTGGCAAGCATAGATATTTTCGGTTCAGTGCAGAAAGGCGCGCTGCTTGCACTGGGGGCTACCGGGCTGGGCATTGCGGGGCTATGGGCTGCGTTCTGGAAGGACAGCGGGCCGTGGCTGCCGTTTCTTGGCCTGGTTCTGATCGCCTTGGCCGTGGCGCTTGCGGTCCGAGACCGGCTTGCCGAAAGGCGGGGCGACCGCGAGGCCCTTCGCGCATTCCGGCTGATGGCCGACGATCCCGCGGCCTGCTTCATCACCGATACTGCCGGTCACCTGATCCTGCGCAACCAGGCGGCAGAAACCCGGTTCGGGAGCGACGCGCGGTCGCTGCACGCGGCTCTGGGTCAGCTGAGCCTGGCTCCGGGCGAACTGCTGCAACGGCTGCAGGGGACGGCAAAGACCAAGGGGGCCGCGCGCGAAGACCTGGCCGGGCGGGGGACGGTCCTGCGGCTGACGGTCCATCGTGCCGATGCCGACCGTTACTTCTGGCGTGCCGAGGATCTGTCCCTGGCGTCCGGTCCGGCAGCCCAGCAGGCTGCCGAGCGTCCGTCCGTGGTCGCTGTCGGGGCCGATCTGGAGGATGTACCTGTCGCCATCATGACGTTTGGCCCTGATGGCGTGATGCGGGCGGCGAACCTTGCCTCGCGCGAGTTGATGTGGGCCGGAGAGACCCGGGCCGCCATGTTCCACGAGCTGTTCGAGGGTCTGGGTCGCCCGGTGTCGGAATGGCTGGCCGATGTGACGGCGGGGCGTCATCCCGGGGGCTCGGAGGTGTTGCGCGTCCGGGGCGAGGAAGAGCGTTTCCTGCAGATCACGCTCCGCCGCTATGTCGAGAATGGTCGTCCGGGGGCGTTGGCGATCCTGAATGACGCAACCCGGCTGAAGACGCTGGAAGCACAATTCGTACAAAGCCAGAAAATGCAGGCCATCGGGCAACTTGCGGGCGGTATTGCGCATGACTTCAACAATCTTCTGACGGCGATTTCCGGCCATTGCGACCTGCTTCTGTTGCGTCATGGCCGCGAGGATTCGGATTTTGCCGATCTGGAACAGATCCGGCAGAACGCGAACCGTGCCGCCTCGCTGGTCGGACAGCTGCTGGCCTTCTCGCGCAAGCAGACCCTGAACCCCGAGGTTCTGGATCTTGAAGACGTGCTGGCCGACCTGATCCATCTTCTGAACCGGCTGATGGTCGACAAGGTCGAACTGTCGCTCGGCCATCTCGGGGGCGAGGGCAGCCGGGCGCTGGGCAGAATCCGCGCCGACAAGCGGCAGATCGAACAGGTGCTGATCAACCTTGTGGTGAACGCGAGGGATGCGATGCCGAACGGCGGCGGCATCCGGATCGAGACCGAACCGCTGACCCTGGCCGAGGATCTCAAGCGTGACCGGGCGACGGTTCCGGCAGGTGACTACACGGTGATCCGGGTGGTCGATCATGGCATCGGCATTCCCGAACATCAGCTGCGCCAGATCTTCGAGCCCTTCTTCACCACCAAACGAATCGGGGAAGGCACCGGTCTGGGACTGTCGATGGCATATGGCATCGTCAAGCAGTCGGGCGGCTTCATCTTCGTCGATTCCGTGGTGGGGCAGGGCACGACATTCTCGCTGTATTTCCCGGTCTATGAGGGCGATGCGCAGGATTTCCAGCCGACAGAGCCGCGCCGGGTCGTGGCGCGCAAGGGCGAGGGGGTGATCCTTTTGGTCGAGGACGAGGCCTCGGTGCGCGCCTTTGCCAGCCGAGCCCTGACCCTACGCGGCTACACTGTGCTGGAAGCGGCCAACGCCGAAGAGGCTCTGGCGCGGCTGGAGGACCGGACGCTGCACATCGACCTTTTCGTGACCGATGTGGTGATGCCGGGCATGGACGGACCGGCCTGGGTCCGTCGTGCGCATCTGGATCGACCGGAGGTGAAAGTCGTCTTCATGTCGGGTTATGCCGAGGATGGCCTGGCCGAAGATCAGGCCCGCGTGCCGAACTCGGTCTTCCTGCCGAAACCGTTTTCGCTGACGGATCTCACGACCACGGTGCAGGGCCTGCTGAGCTAGACGGAATATCTTTCCCGCAGGTCGAAATTGAACGACACGCCATTGATCTGGCGTCACCCTGTTTGAAGCCCACCTCGGACAGCTATTGTCGAAGGATCAGCTTTCCGCCCGCGAACTCCATCCGGAACTGGCCCAGATAGTCCATTCCGAGAAGCGATTGGCTCAGGTCGCCCTCGGTCACATAGGCCGGAAACCGCTCGTTCCGGAACGGCCCGAGTTCCACCAGCGGCAATGTGACCCGCGCCGTCCGGACCACTCCGTTCGCCGTTGACGCCTCGCCCAGATACTGCAGGCTGCCAGGGTCGATGCCCAGCCGGCTGGCATCCGCCCCCGCCAGAACCAGGCCGGACGCTCCGGTATCGACCATGAAGCCTACCGGTGTCCCGTCGATCTTCAGGGTCAGATAATAGTGGCCGTCTTCCGCGCGGGGCACTTCTACCGAGCCATTCGCCGTGATTTCCTGGATCGGCTGGATGTTCTGCCGGATGTCGCTCCACAGCCCGAACCCGGCCATCACCCCGACAAAGATCAACCCCCAGGCAAGCGCCATGCGCAGGGCCTGGCCCATCCGATGCCGGAACTCGACGATCACCCAGCCGCCGAGAGCGACCATGATGATCGCCAGATAGCCCACCCGGGTCAGAGTTTCACCGTCCATAGTCACCTCCGTTGGCGCAGATATGGGGGCAGGGCGGGGCCAAGGAAAGATCAGCCGATCAGCCCGGTGCCCCGGACACCGTCGATCACGAACTGGACCGACAGCGCCGCGAGGAGCATGCCAAGAAGGCGGGTGATCACGATGGTGCCCGTCCGGCCAAGCATCCGCTCCAAGGGCGGCGAGGCCAGAAGGAAGGCATAGGTCACCGCGATCATCAGGACCATCAGGCTGAGCACCCAGAAGGTGCCCGTCCAGCCCGGTCCGGATTGTCCGACGAGGAGGATGACGGAGGCGATCGCACCCGGTCCGGCGATCAGCGGGGTGGCGAGCGGGAAGACGGAAGGGTCATGGTCCGGCTCGGCCTGCTGGCCTTCGCGGCGCTGAGTGCTGCGTTCGAAAAGCATGTCGAGCGCGGTGAGAAACAGCAGGATCCCGCCCGCGATGCGGAAGGCGGGCATCGAGATGCCAATGAATTCCAGGATGGTTTCGCCCGCAACGCCGAAGACCAAAAGGAGGCAGGCGGCGATGATGCAGGCCCGCCGCGCCATGGCCCGCCGCTTGTCCGGCCCCATCCCACGGGTCAGCGCGATGAAAAGGGGAACAAGGCCCGGCGGGTCGATCACCACGAAAAGCGTGGCGAAGGCGGTGATCAGGAAGGTGGTTTCGGGCATGGTCGCTCCTTGCCGGGGACGGTAGCCCGACGCCATCGCCTTTGGAAGGCGGAACCCGCGGGATCGGGTTGACCCTGGGACAAAACGGGCCAGCCGCCCGCGCGCGGGGCTTCCGACCGATGCTGTCGGCTCGCGCAGGCTAGGCCGCAGAGTCTTCCAGCTTTTCCTGTGCGTCCAGCCACAGCGCCTCGGCCCGGTCGAGGGCCTGCATCACCTCGGCGTATTTGGCGTTCCAGGTCGCAAGCTCGCCCTTGCGGGTGTCTTCGTAAAGCTCGGGGTCGGCGAGTTTCCTGGCCAGCTTGTCGCGCATGTCGTTCAGTTTGGCGAGGCGGTCTTCGCATTTGCGCACCTCGGCCTTCATCGAAAGGATATCGTCCCGGCTGCTTTTTCTTGGTTTTCCCATAGGTTGGGTGGTGTTCTTCACCTCATCCTCACCCGCCAGAAGCTGGCGGCGATAGGCCTCGAGGTCTTCGGTAAAGGGGGTCACCGCGCCGCCCTTGACCAGCCAGAGCCGGTCGGCGACCAGGCCCAGAAGGTGCATGTCGTGGCTGACGAGGATGACCGCGCCGGGATATTCGGTCAGCGCATCGACCAGGGCCTCCCGCGATTCGATGTCGAGGTGGTTGGTCGGCTCGTCAAGGATCAACAGGTGCGGCGCGTCGATTGTTGCCAAAAGCAGTGACAATCTGGCCTTCTGCCCGCCGGAAAGCCGCGCGACGACGGTATCCGCCTGATCCGCCATCAACCCGAACCCCGCCAATCGGGCGCGCAGCTTCGGTTGACCCTCGGCTGGGCGCAGGCGCATGATGTGCTGCAAGGGGGTTTCGTCGATGTGCAGCTCGTCCACCTGATGCTGGGCGAAATAGCCGATCCGCAGCTTGGACGAACGGGAGAATTTTCCCTCGGCAGGTTGAAGTTTACCCGCCAACAGCTTGGAAAGCGTGGATTTTCCTTCGCCATTGCGACCAAGAAGGGCAATCCGGTCATCCTGATCGATCCGTAAGTTCAACCGTTTCAGGACAAGGGGGCCGCCATAGCCGACCGCAGCGCCATCAAGGTTGATGATCGGGGGGGCCAGTTCCTCGGGCTTGGGGAAGGTGAAGACGACCTTCTTGGCATCCTCCGGCGCGGTGATCGGCGTCAGCTTTTCCAGCATCTTCACGCGCGACTGGGCCTGAACCGCCTTGGACGCCTTGGCCTTGAAGCGGTCGACGAAGCTTTGCAGATGCGCCCGCCGTGCCTCGACCTTCTTCGCCTCGGCCTGCAACACGGCGCGGCGTTCGGCCATCTGACGGGCGAACTGGTCATACCCGCCCTGCCAGTAGGTCAGCTTGCGGTTGTCGAGATGCAGGATGCCCTGCACGGCGCGGTTCAAGAGGCCGCGGTCGTGGCTGATGATCAGGACAGTATGGGGATACTTCTGCAGGTAGCTTTCCAGCCACAAGGCGCCTTCGAGATCGAGATAGTTGGTCGGCTCGTCGAGGAGGAGGTAGTCAGGCTGGGCGAACAGGACGCCGGCCAGCGCCACCCGCATCCGCCAGCCGCCGGAAAAGGCCGAACAGGGCATGAGCTGCTGGTCAGGATCGAAGCCCAAGCCCTTGAGAATGCTGGAGGCGCGGCCCTCCGCCGACCAGGCGTCGATGTCGGCGAGGCGGGCCTGAATCTCGGCGATGCGGTGCGCGTCATGCGCCGTCTCGGACTCGGCCATCAGGGCGGCGCGCTCGGTATCGGCAGCAAGGACCGTGTCCAGAAGCGAGGTTTCCGACGACGGCACCTCCTGCGCGACGCCGCCGATGCGGGCGCGCTGGGGCAGGGTGATCGTGCCCCCCTCCAGCGCCAGCTCGCCCCGGATCAGCCGGAACAGCGTGGTCTTGCCCGCGCCGTTGCGCCCGACAAGACCGACCTTGTGGCCGGTGGGAATCGTGGCCGTGGCGCCCTCGAACAGGGGGCGGCCTTCGACGTTGTAGGTGATGTCCTCGATCTTCAGCATGGGCGGGGAAGTGCCTTATCGGACGCGGAAGGTCAATGCCGGGGCACCTTTTCAAAGCGTCCTGCGCATGGTAGCAGCCCGGCGTCCCATTCCGGCGCCCGGCGCCAAGAACCTCATGGAGAGCCCGATGGCCACCGAACGTACCCTGTCGATCATCAAACCCGATGCGACCAAGCGCAACCTGACCGGCAGGATCGTTGCCAAGTTCGAGGAGGCGGGACTGCGCGTCGTCGCCTCCAAGCGCATCCACCTGACGCCTGCCCAGGCCGGTGCCTTTTACGCCGAGCACAAGGAGCGCGGCTTTTACGGCGAGCTTTGCACCTTCATGGCCTCCGGGCCGGTGGTGGTGCAGGTGCTGGAAGGCGACGGCGCAATCGCCAGGAACCGCGAAGTGATGGGCGCGACCGATCCGGCCGCCGCGGCTGCGGGCACGATCCGCAAAGAATTTGCGTTGTCCAAGGGCGAGAACTCGGTCCACGGGTCGGACAGCGAAGCCTCGGCCGCGCGCGAGATCGCGTTCTTCTTTTCGGGCCTCGAACTGGTCGGCTGAGGTCGGCTGTCCTGAAAGATGCGGCCCGGTCGTCGCGACCGGGCCGCAGTCGTTTCCAGGGGCGGGTAATGGCCGCCTCCAATTAACGCGTAATCAGTATTATGTAATGTATTGTGCGCTGGAAAGGCTGGATTGCCCGAGATATGACGCATCATACTCTGAGGAGCCCGTCCGATGTTCGACCGCTCGATCAAGATCGCCCCCTCCATCCTGGCCGCGGACTTTGCGAATTTCGGCGCGGAATGTCGCGCGATCGAGGCCGAAGGCGCGGACTGGGTGCATGTCGATGTGATGGACGGCCATTTCGTGCCGAACCTGACTTTCGGTCCGGCGATGTGCGCGGCCTTGCGCCGACATATCAAGGGCGTGATGGACGTGCATCTGATGATCGCCCCGGTCGATCCCTATCTTGAGGCATTCGCCCAGGCCGGAGCGGACCATCTGACGGTGCATGTCGAGGCCGGACCGCACATTCACAGAACGCTGCAAACCATTCGTGCGCTTGGGAAAAAGCCGGGCGTGGCAATCAATCCGGGTACCCCGGTCGAGGCTTTGACCGAGCTTTTGGACATGATCGACCTCGTCTGCGTGATGACGGTGAACCCGGGGTTTGGCGGGCAAGGCTTCGTTGCGAGCCAGTTGGACAAGATCGCCCGTCTGCGGCAAATGATCGGCGACCGGCCGGTGCATGTCGAAGTCGATGGCGGGATCTCGACCAGCACGGCTCCGCTGGTGGCCCGTGCCGGGGCGGATGCGCTGGTTGCGGGTGCTGCGGTGTTCAAGGGCGGCTCGCCCGAACACTCTGCCCCCTATGGCGAGAATATCCGGGCGATCCGGGCCGCGGCCCTGGCCGGGCTGGGCTGATGCAGCGATTTTGCCACGCAATCGGGCAAGATCGGGTGACATCTGCCGTCATCCGGTCGATTTGACGACCCTCTGACGGGCAAATGGGTCGACAAGCCAAGGAAAGCTGCCGTATCTGACGTCCAAGTCATGCGAGATGCCCCTGGGTCAATCGACCTTGGGCGCGGCTTCCAGGGACAAGGGATGAGAAACATGAGCCAAACGTCGATCCTGCCGCTGCTGAACCGTATTGCCGCCTCGCAGCGGATCGACGATGCCTGGGATCGGGCCACCGGCTATTTCGCCGCGCTGGGATTTGGTCGGGTGAACTATGGCTTCACCCGGTTCAAGCATCTGAAGACCATCGGCGATCCGGATGATGCGCTGTTCCTGACCACCTGCGATGCGGATTATGTGAAGCGGTATTTCCAGGGCAGCTTCTATGCGAAGACTCCGGTTTTCCGCTGGGCCGAGCACAATTCGGGCATCTGCACCTGGTCCTGGGTCAGGCGGGCGCTGGAGGCGGGCAAGCTGTCGGCGGAAGAGGCCGAGGCGGTGCGGCAGAACGCGGCGATGGGAATCGTTGCGGGCATTTCGGTCAGCTATCCGGAAGTGCTGTCCCGGTCCAAGGGTGCATTGGGGCTTATTGCCGATCAGGGCATCAGCACCGAAGATGTCGAAAAGATCTTCGCCGAAAAGCAGGAGGAGATCCTGGCCGTCGCCAACATGATGCATCTGACAATCGTGCATCTGCCGCAGCTGTCGCGGCACCGGGCGCTCAGCCCGCGACAGCGCGAGGCGCTGGAATGGGTGGCCGATGGCAAGACGACGCAGGACGTGGCCTTGCTGATGGGTGTCAGCCCGGCGATGGTCGAAAAGCACCTGCGTCTGGCGCGCGAGGCACTGGCGGTCGAGACCACGGCGCAGGCGGTGGCCAAGGGTGCCTTGCTCAACATGATCTTCCAGCGCATCCCCGAGGTCGCCCAGGCGGCGCGGTAGGTTGCAGGTAGGGATTTCCCTACTCGCCCGAGGGCCGGGCCCGTGTCAGGCAGGTCTGGTGACGTAGCGGAAACTTCTGCGATGTCCTGCGGATCGGCGGCGTCTGGTCGACCCCCGCGTCATTGGTTCAGAGGCCGCGTTTTCAGGCGGCCGACACAAGACCTTGCCCTCGCGTCCCCGCATCCCCTGGGGATTGGGCAAGACGACGCGGCGCGGTTTTTCCCCAGAACCGCGCCGCCGGTTTTTCCCGGACCTTCGACGCTGCCGCAGCGCAGGATTGAACGCAGAGGGCCGGTGCGCGTCGGCACCGGCCCCCTGCCCCGTCCTTCCGGTCCTGTTCAGCCCTGCAGCGCCTTGGCCACTTCGGCGGCGAAGTCTTCCTGTTTCTTCTCGATACCTTCGCCGACGGCCACACGGGCGTAGCCGGTGATTTCCACTCCCGCCGCCTTGGCCGCGGCTTCGACGGTCAAGTCGGGGTTGATCACGAAGGCCTGGCCGAGCAGCGTGTTTTCCGCCAGGAACCGCTTCATCCGGCCCGGGATGATGTTGTTGTGGATCACCGCATCCGGCTTGGGCTTCGCCGACGCGGCGTTTTCTTCCAGCGCCTTCGCGGTCTGCACGGACAGCTCACGCTCCACCACCGAAGGCTCAAGTGTGGCTTCCGACAGCGACAGAGGGTTCGTTGCGGCGATGTGCATGGCAAACTGCTTGCCGATCTCTTCGGCCTTGGCCTTGTCGCCTTTCAGGGCCACCAGAACGCCGATCTTGCCCATGCCCGCGGTTGCCGCGTTGTGGACATAAGAGACGACCGTGTCGCCCTCCAGCACATGCAGGCGGCGGAAGGTCATGTTCTCGCCGATCCGGGCGATGGCCTCCTGAATCACGGTGTCGACGGTCTTGCCGTTCAGATGTGCCGCCTTCACGACCTCGACCGATGCGCCGGTGGTCAGGGCGACGTTGGCCACGTCGCGAACCAGGGCCTGGAAGTCCTCGTTCTTGGCGACGAAGTCGGTTTCCGAATTGATTTCGACCGCCACACCCCTGCCGTCCGAGACAGCGACGCCGATCAGGCCCTCGGCGGCCACGCGGTCGGCTTTCTTGGCGGCCTTGGCCAGACCCTTGGTGCGCAGCCAGTCGACGGCGGCTTCCATGTCGCCGCCCACCTCGGTCAGCGCCTTCTTTGCATCCATCATCCCCGCGCCGGTCGATTCGCGCAGTTCCTTCACCATCTGGGCGGTGATCGTCATGGTCTCACTCCTTGGCATCGATGGCCCGGCGGGATAGTCCCGCCGGGTGAAAGTCTGGTGACGGCAGGAAGGCCTCAGGCCTCGGCGACCGCCTCTTCCTCCGGAGCGGCCTCGAGCGCGCCGAGATCGACACCCGCAGCGCCCATCTGGGCCGACATGCCGTCCAGCGCCGCACGACTGACGAGATCGCAGTAAAGCTGGATCGCGCGGGCCGCGTCGTCATTGCCCGGGATCACATGCGTCACGCCCTTCGGCGAGCAGTTGGTGTCGACGACGCCGACGACCGGGATTCCCAGCTTTTGCGCCTCAAGGATGGCGAGGTCTTCCTTGCCGACGTCGATGACGAAGATCAGGTCCGGGGTGCCGCCCATTTCGCGGATGCCGCCCAGCGAGGCCTGCAGCTTGGCCTGGTCACGCTCCATGCCCAGGCGTTCCTTCTTGGTCAGACCCTCGGCGCCCGCGCCCAGAACCTCGTCCAGGTGCTTCAGGCGCTGGATCGAGCCAGAAATGGTCTTCCAGTTGGTCAGCGTGCCACCCAGCCAGCGGTGATTCATGTAGAATTGCGCGCATTTCTCGGCGGCTTCGGCGATCGGCTTCTGCGCCTGACGTTTGGTGCCGACAAAGAGGATGCGGCCGTTCTTGGCGACCGTGTCGCGGACGACCTTGAGTGCCGCGTCCAAGAGCGGAACAGTCTGGGTCAGGTCGATGATGTGGATGCCGTTGCGGTCCCCATAGATGTATTCGCCCATCTTCGGGTTCCAGCGTGCGGTCTGGTGGCCATAGTGAACGCCAGCTTCCAAAAGCTGACGCATGGTGAACTCGGGAAGAGCCATGCCTTGTCCTTTTCCGGTTTGATCCTCGATGCCGCCGTCTTCATCCCGGATCAAGTCCGGGACAACCGGTGGACCGCACGGGATTTCTCCCCGCATCAGCCCCGACAGCACCTGTGAAGTGGCGCGCGTATAGGGGGTTTTCTGCGGGGGCGCAAGGGCGGTCAACCGGCCATTGGCTGGTCCAGCGGTCGGCGGACGACGTGATAGAGGCCGATCCGCATCGGCCTTCGGGCGGCTTCGCCATTCCAGGGGCTTTGAGGCCGGATGTGACGCTTCTTCTGCGAGGTGCTTTCCCGCCGCCACCGGCGCCATCCGGGCGAAATACCTTTTCCCGAAGGCGGCAAAACCCGCCGGGGCGGACTGTCTGGCACGCGGTGAGCGGTTGACCCCGCCTGTCCGAACGGGGCATGAAGCGGGCCATGACACCGGACATCCTTTGCATCGGCTCGGTCCTGTGGGACATCATCGGCCGCTCGCCCACCGCGATGCGGCTTGGCTCGGATGTGCCGGGGCGGATCACCCGGCTGCCGGGCGGGGTGGCGATGAACATCGCGATGACCCTGCGGCGGTTCGGGATGACCCCTGGCCTGCTGAGCGCGATCGGCAGGGATGCCGATGGGGATGCGCTGATCGCCGCCTGCGATCGGCTTGGGCTGGTGACGGCACATGTCTACCGGTCGGATGATCTGCCCACCGACCGCTACATGGCCATCGAAGGGGCGAACGGGTTGATCGCCGCCATCGCCGACGCACATTCGCTGGAAGCAGCGGGCGACAAGATCCTGCGGCCGTTGGCGGATGGTCGTCTTGGGACGGCAGCTTCGGCATGGCCCGGCCCCATCGCGCTGGACGGGAACCTGACCGAAGGCCTTCTGGCCGACATCGCGGTCTCGCCGCTTTTCGCCCGCGCGGACCTGCGGGTCGCACCCGCCTCTCCCGGCAAGGCGGGGCGGCTGCTGCCGTTGCTGACCCATCCTTCGGCGACGCTGTATGTCAATCTGGAAGAGGCCAACATTCTCGCACGGGCCGAGCACTCCGACGCGCCCATGGCCGCAGAGGCGCTGCTTGCCCGCGGCGCGGGACGGGTGCTGGTGACGGACGGAAGCAGGCCGGCTGCGGAAGGACGGCATGGCGCGGACGTGATCGAAGGCCAGCCGCCGCAGGTGCTGGTCACGCGCGTGACCGGCGCGGGAGACACGTTCATGGCGGCCCATCTGGTCGCCGAGCGGCGCGGAGTTTCGCGGCAGGCCGCGCTGGACGAGGCGTTGCGCGCCGCGGCAACCTATGTATCCGGAGACATCAGCGCATGACCCTGCCCCTGATCCTTTCCCCCGAAGTCGCGAAGGCGCATGACACGGGTGCCCCCGTTGTTGCGTTGGAAAGCACAATCATCACCCACGGCATGCCATTTCCGCAGAATGTGGCGACAGCACGGCGGGTGGAAGCGGAAGTCCGCGCCCATGGTGCGACGCCGGCCACCATTGCGATCCTTGACCGCGAGATTCACGTCGGCCTGACCGAGGCGGAACTGGATTGGCTGGGTCAGGCGCGGAACGTGGCCAAGCTGTCCCGCGCCGATCTGGCGGCCTGCCTTGCCATCGGGGGCACGGGGGCCACGACCGTCGCCGCCACGATGATCTGCGCGCATCTGGCCGGGATCGAGGTCTTTGCGACCGGCGGCATCGGCGGCGTTCACCGGGGGGCGGAGACGAGCTTTGACATCTCGGCGGATCTGCCCGAGCTCGCCCAGACGGCGGTCACGGTGGTTGCGGCGGGGGCGAAGGCAATTCTCGACCTGCCGAAGACGCTGGAATACCTCGAGACCTCGGGCGTTCCGGTCATCGCCTTCGGTCAAGCGGATTTCCCGGCCTTCTGGTCGCGGTCCTCGGGCCTGACCGCGCCCTTGCGAATGGACAGCGCGGGCGAAATTGCCGCAGCGCATGTCCTGCGCGGGCGGCTGGGCCTGCCGGGAGGACAGCTGGTTGCCAATCCGATCCCGCAGGAAGCGGAGATCCCCCGGTCCGAGATCATGCCGCATATCGAGGCGGCCCTGCGCGAGGCGGCAGCGCAAGGCATCGCCGCAAAGGCCGTCACTCCGTTCCTTCTGCAACGCATCTTCGAGTTGACGGAAGGCCGGTCGCTTGCCTCGAACATCGCGCTGGTTCTGAACAATGCCCGGCTCGCAGCCGGGATTGCCAAGGAAATCTCCGGACTGCGTGGCAAATCCTGATGCGCCCCCTTTGCATTGGTCAGGGCCACCCATAGATTGCAGCCGACCGCGTGACCCGGAGTCCAGATGACCGAACCCCTGCCCTCTCGCCGCCGCGGCATCCTTGGCAGGCTGCGCGCCAGCTTCCTGACCGGGCTGGTCGTCGTCCTGCCGGTCGGGCTGACCGCCTATTTCGCCTGGACCCTGGTCGGCTGGATCGATGGCTGGATCCTGCCGCTGATCCCGGCGCACCTGCAACCCGAGGCATTTGTCGAACGCTATTTCGGACCCGATGCGAATTTCCCGGTGCGGGGCGTGGGCGTTCTGGTGTTCCTGGTCTTCACCGTGATCATCGGCTGGCTGGCCAAGGGGCTGTTCGGGCGCTCGGTCATCAAGATGGGCGAAGAGATGGTGGACCGGATGCCGATCATCCGGTCGGTCTATGGCGGCATCAAGCAGGTCGCGGAGACCTTCTTCAACAAGACCGAGAAAAGTTTTGACCAGGTCTGTCTCTTGGAATTTCCCCGATCCGGCACCTGGGCGTTGGGGTTCATCTCGACCAAGCCGAAAGGCGAAGTCGCGCACCGGCTGGCGTCGCTCGGGCCGGACTATTCGGCGGTATTCGTCGGACTGACGCCGTTCACCAGCGGGATGCTGCTCTTCGTGCCGACGAAGGATCTCACCTTTCTCGACATGAAGATCGAAGATGCCGCCAAGCTGATAGTCTCGGGTGGCTTGGTCTATCCGCTGCCGAAGGATCAGCCTCAGCCGTGATGCAGAAGGTCATGGATGTCGATCCCGCAAGAGCCGATGCCCTGCGCGCCATCATCGAGGAAGGCCTGCGCCGCCGCCCGCCCCGCCAGTTTCAGCCGCTCCAGCAGATAGGGGCTTGGTGACAGCTTGCTGGTCGCCGTGAGTTCGTTCATCAGCGTGTCGTCGGAAATCATGTGCACCCGCACGGCCTTCATCCGGCCCGCCTCGATCCGGCCTTCGTCGATCAGGCGGCGGACGAAGTTGATGGCGCGAAGCTCGCCCAGCAGGCTGGCGTTGAAGCTGATCTCGTTGATCCGGTTCTGGATTTCCATGGGCGTGTCAGGAATGGCGTCGCGCCGCAAGGGGTTGATCGAGACGACGATGATGTCCTCGGGCAGAGCGGGTTCATACAGCGGGAACAGGGCCGGATTTCCGGCATACCCGCCGTCCCAGTAGTCTTCGGTCCCGATCCGGACCGCCTGAAACGCCGTTGGCAGGCAGGCCGAGGCCATCAGCGCCTCGGGCGTGATCGCCTCGCCTTCAAAGACCTTGATCTTGCCGGTCCGCACATTCGTCGCGCTGACGAACAGGCTGGGCCCGTCGGCGGCGCAAACATGGGAAAAGTCCAGGTCGCGGACGATGGGTTCCAGCGGATTGCGCCAGCTTTCCCCCCAGGCATAGGGCGAATAGATCTGCGCCGCCATGCCCTGCGGCGAGAACGGCAGCAAACCGTCGGTCGCCATCTGCCAGAACCGCAGCATCGGCAGGAATGCCTGCATCCAGGGCAACATGCGGAAGTCGCCGATTTCCCCCACCTGATCCCACAGGCGGTCCAGCCGCTTGCGTGCGGCCTCCCGGCCCCCGGCCCGAAGCCCCGCCTTCAGCGCGGCCCCGTTCAGCGCCCCGGCCGAGGTGCCGGAAATGCCGGCGATTTCCAGCGTCTCGTCTTCCAGAAGCCGGTCGAGGACTCCCCAGGTGAACGCCCCATGCGCGCCGCCGCCCTGCAGCGCCAGGTTGATGCGAAGGGTCACAATGCCGTCCAGCCGCCGTCGACCGATAGCGTCGTGCCGGTGACCTGATCCGCCGCCGGGCTGCACAGAAAGACCGTGGTCGCGCCGATCTGTTCCACCGTCGCGAACTGCCCCGAGGGCTGGCGCTCCAGCATCACCTCGCGGATCACCGTCTCGCGGTCCATGTTGTGGACCTTCATCTGTTCGGGGATCTGCGCCTCGATCAGCGGCGTCAGCACATAGCCAGGGCAGATCGCGTTGCAGGTGATGCCCCGCCCCGCCACCTCGAGCGCCACGGTCTTCGACAGCCCGACGATACCGTGCTTGGCCGCGACATAGGCACCCTTGAACGGGCTGGCGGTCAGGCCATGGGCGCTGGCGATGTTCACCACCCGGCCCCAGCCCTTGGCCTTCATGCCGGGCAGGGCGGCGGCGATGGTGTGGAAGGCCGAGGTCAGGTTGATCGCCAGGATCATGTCCCACTTCTCGACCGGGAACTCCTCGATTGGCGCGACGAACTGGATGCCGGCGTTGTTCACCAGAATATCGCAGCCACCGGCCTTTTCGACCAGCGTCCGGCAGTCGGCACCCTTCGACATGTCGGCAGCGACATAGCGTGCGTCGATCCCGTGCCGGGCACCCAGATCACGGGCGAGGTCGTGATCCTCGGGCCGGTCGGTGAAGCTGTTCAGAATGACGTCGGCTCCGGCCGCGGCGAGGGATTCGGCGATGCCGAGCCCGATGCCGGAGTTCGATCCCGTGATCACCGCGCGTTTGCCCTTGAGCGTCATGTCACGTCCTTTCCATTCTGCATGCGCGAAAGAATGGCACGCCGCGCCGAGAAGGGAAAGCCGGAAGCCGAGAAACAAAAAAACGCCGGCGCGAAGCCGGCGTTAAGTCTTTGAGGCAGGTTTCATACAGGCAAGAAACCTATCGAGCAGTAGGGTCTTTATAGTCCGCTCTCTGCCGATGGCCAAGCTAAAAGTTTGAATTGCCACGATCTCCGTCCTAGTCTCGCGTCGACACAACCACGAGGAACAGGGAGCGGCAGGGAATGATCACGCAAAGGAGAGCAGGTTTGCGGATGGTCGCGCTGGCCGTGGGTGTTTTCGCCTTCGCCGGGACGGCGACGGCCGAGACCCGGCATGGCATAGCTATGTATGGCGACCCTGCCCTGCCCCCGGATTTTGTGTCCCTGCCGCAAGTGAACCCTGATGCGCCAAAGGGCGGCACCTACCGCTGGGGCGAGGCGGGCAGCTTCGACAGCTTCAACCCCTACGTCACCAAGGGCCGCCCTGCGTCAGGCATTTCGGCCCTCACGGTCGAGACGCTGATGGGCCGGAACTACGACGAGGCCTTCTCGCTTTATGGCCTTCTGGCCGAATCGATAGACACCGACGCGGCCCGGACCTACGTCGAATTCACCCTGCGCCCCGAGGCCCGATTCTCGGACGGATCACCTGTCACTGTCGAAGATGTGATGTGGTCGATGGAGACCTTGGGCACCCAGGGCAACCCGCGCTATGCCGGGGCCTGGAAGAAGATCGCGTCGATGGAAAAGACCGGCGAGCGGTCCGTCCGGTTCACCTTCAACGTGGAAGACCGCGAACTGCCGCTGATCCTGGGGCTGCGGCCGATCCTGAAGAAGGCGCAGTGGCAGGGCAAGGACTTCGCCGAAGCGACGATGGAGGTTCCCGTCGGCTCGGGCCCCTATACTCTGGCCGCCTCCGACCTTGGCGTGCAGGTGACCTACAAGCGCAACCCCGACTGGTGGGGGAAGGATCTGCCGTTCAACCGGGGCCAGTGGAACTTTGACACGATCCGCTATGACTACTACGCCAACCCGCAGGCGATCTTCGAGGCGTTCAAGGCGGGCCAGGTCTCGGCCTACCGCGAGGCCAACGTGTCGAAATGGCTGTCGTCCTACGACTTCCCCGCCGTGCAGTCGGGCGACGTGATCAAGGCCGAGATCCCGCACGGCCGCCCCTCCGGGATCGAGGGCTTTGTGTTCAACACCCGCAAAGCGATCTTCGCCGACTGGCGCGTCCGCGAGGCGTTGATCCTCGCGTTCAACTTCGAGTTCATCAACCAGACCCTGAACGGCGGCCTCCTGCCCCGCATCCCGTCGTATTTCGGCAACTCCGACCTCGGGATGGATCCCGGCAAGCCTGCCCAAGGCCGCGAGCTGGAGCTTCTGGCACCCTTCAAGGCCGAACTTCTGCCCGGCGCGATCGAGGGCTATGCGCTGCCGGTCGCAAGCGGCGATCAGGCCAACCGCAAGAACATCCGCGCGGCGGCAAAACTTCTGGAGGAGGCCGGCTGGACCGTCGGCGAGGATGGCGTCTTGAAGAATGCCGGGGGCGAGCCCTTCAGCTTCGAGATCCTGCTGGTCACCGGGCAGGACGAGTTGGCTTCGACCGCCGAAGTCTACATCGAGGCGCTGAAGGCGCTTGGCATCACCGCCACGCTGAACAAGATCGACGATGCGCAATACAAGGAACGCACCGCCGCCTATGACTTCGACATGACCCACTACATCCGGTCCCTGTCTTTGTCCCCGGGGAACGAGCAGCTGCTCTACTGGGGCGCGGGTGGCGTGACCGAGCCCGGAACGCGAAACTGGATGGGGGTGAATTCCCCCGCCGTGGAAGCGATGATCGCCGCCATGCTGAAAGCCCCCGACAGAAGCGAGTTCATCGCTGCGACCAAGGCGCTGGACCGGGTGTTGACCTCGGGCCGCTATGTGATCCCGATCTGGTATTCCGACGTTTCGCGCTTGGCTTACGCGGCCGACCTGAAGTATCCCGAGAAACTGCCGCTTTACGGGGACTGGACGGGATTCCTGCCGGACACCTGGTGGCAAGAGGCAAGGTAAGGGGCATAGATCATGAAGAAACTGGCAATCCTGGCCACGCTGGCGGTTCTGGCGGGCTGCAATACCATCGCGGGCGTGGGCGCGGACATCTCTTCGGGCGCGCGCACGGTTCAGGACACGTTCTGAGGCGGTTCCGGCGCGGGCGTTCTGCCGGACGGAGGCGCGATGCTTGCGGGCGGCAGCCGATCCGCGTCCCGTGCCTGCTGTTCCGGTGCGCGGATCACCGTGACCGAGCATTGCGCCTCGGCCACCACCTGCGCCGACACGGACCCCAGATAGCGACGGGTCGTCGAGTGCCCCCGCGCGCCCATCAGGATGTGGTCGACCTGGTTGGCCCTGGCATAGTCGATGATCTGCTGGCCGGGATCCGGGCCCTCGAGCACGGTATAGGTCAGCCGATGGTCGGGAAGCTCGATGCCCTCGGCCCAGGCTTTCAGTTGCACCAGCCGGACGACATGCAGATTGTTGCCCCGATCATCCGTGCCCTGGTCCAGTCCGATCCTTGCGGTCTTGATGACATTGACGCAGGCGATCCGGGCATCGGGCTCGATCAGCAGCATCCGCTTTACCGCCTGTCGCAGGACTGCGGCCAGCCGCTCGCCCTCGGGCGTCAGGTCGACCGCGACCACGATGATCGGAACGGATGCAAGCTGCGCAGCGACCGAAGAAGGCGCGGTGAAGCGTCTGATCCTGCGCATCACCCGCCAGCGGTCGAAGACCCTGAGCCAGCCGTCGCGCCGTTGTTTCAGCGCCCGCGCGGTCAGCGTCACCTGCTGGGGATGGCTCAGGTCGAAGGCGAGCTGGGCCGCCGTCTGATAGCGGCGCATCGGATCGACCGCCAGGGCGCGCAGGATGATCTCCTGCAGCCACTCCGGGATCTCCGGCCGGATCGCGCGCGGCGGTTCGGGGTCGCGCCAGAGCCGCTTGCGCACGCCGCGCAGCGTCCTGGGCGTCCCCCAGGGATTGCGTCCTGTGGCCAGCGCGTACAGCATCGCACCAAGCGCGAAGAGGTCGGACCGCGGATCGTCCCGGCACCGCAGATACTGTTCGGGCGCGATATAGGGATAGGTTCCCATCGGAATGGTGAATTCCTCGGCCAGAAGGTCCGGCAGCTGGTCATGGCGGCTCAGGCCAAAGTCCACCATCACCATCTCGCCGGTCTTGCGCTGCAGGAAGTTCTCGGGCTTCAGGTCCAGATGAATGACATGCTGCCGATGCAGGTCCGCAACCGCTGTCACCATCCGGGCGGCAATCTCGATCATGTCGGACACGGGCAAGGGTGCCCTTTGGAACACCGGCAGGAACGAGCCCCCGTCGATCAGTTCGGTCACGATATAGGGCATCACGTCGAAATCCCCGGTCGCGATCACCTTCGGGACATGCGGGCCGGAAAGGCGGGGCATGATCATCTGTTCGACCTCGAAGCCCACGATGGTCGGCCCGTCGTAGCCGTCCAGGATCGTCGGGACCTTCATCACCATCGGCAGGTCGTGGTCGGGATGCGTCACCGCCCAGATCGTCGCAAAGCCGCCGGTGTGCAGCTTCTCGCCCAGCGTGAAGCCGTCGATCTGCAACCCCTGCTGCGGCCGAAGCTGCTTCATCGCCCCACCAGCAGCCGCACGGCCAACTCCTCGGGCAGCCCGGCCTCGTGGATCCTCCGCGCCGCCCCGGTCGTGTCGTAGGGTGTGCGACGGAAGCTGAGTTCCCGCGTGCCGGTATCGACCAGCGCCCAGGCCGCCTGAGCCACCCCGTCGCGCGGCTGGCCCACGGATCCGACCACCGCCAGCCAGCGTCGGCTTGGCAACAGCGGGATCGGCAAACCCGTGCGGAACGCCTGCTGCCGCACCACCCCGCCGCTGTCGCAGCTGGCAAGCAGCGGCACATGCACATGCCCGCACAGGATCAGCCGCGCCGTCGTCGCCCGGAACGATGGCGCGGCGCGGGTGTCGCTGGTGATGTAGCTCCAGGCCTCGGGCTGGCTGGCCGAGGCATGGACAAACAGCATCCCTTCGCTGTCCGCAGTCATTGGCCGCGCCGCGAGAAACGCCGTCTGGGCCGGGCCGAGGCGACCCCTTGTCCAGTCCAGTGCCCGTTTCGCCAGCGGTGACATGGCCTCTGCCGCCCCTGCCGCCGCAGCGTCGTGATTGCCCCGGACGCAGATCGCGCCCGCTGCCACCAGCTCTGCCGCCCGGTCGCAGCACCATTCGGGATCCGCGCCGTAGCCGACGATGTCGCCCAAAAGCGCGATCCGGTCGACGCGGTGCCCCGCGATGTCGGCCAGCACCGCCTCGAACGCCTCGCGATTGGCATGGATGTCCGTCAGGACAGCAATCCGCATCCATTCCCTCCTGCCGGGGTCATTCGCCCGTGGCCTATCGGCCTTGCCCGATCCACGACATGAGCCAGATCAAAGGTCTCACATCAGCGACGTGACCCAGAGGATCGTCGCATCCTCTTCCGACAGGCTGATCACATTGTGGCCCATCGCCGCATCGTAATAGGCGCTGTCACCCCGGCGCAGCTCCACCGGCTCGTAGAATTCGGTGTAAAGCCGGACCACCCCGGTCAGCACATACAGGAACTCCTCGCCATCATGGCGCACCCAGCCGTCGAATTCGTCCAGGTTCCGCGCCCGGATCACCGCGCGGTAGGGGAGCATCTGCTTTTTCGTCAGATGCGCGGCAAGCAACTCATGCTCATAGGTGACCGTGGCCTGCGCCTGGCCCTCCCCGGCCTTTGTCACCGCCATCCGGCCGGTGACCTGCGGCTTCGAGGGCGCGGTGAACAGTTGCGGCACGGAAATCGCCAGGCCCCCGGCAAGCTTCCTCAGCGCCGCATAGGTCGGGCTCATCTGGCCGTTCTCGATCTTCGACAAGGTCGACCGGGCCAGGCCGGCACGTCGGGCAGCCTCCTCAAGGGTCCAGCCGAGACTGCGACGCAACTCGCGCACCCGTTCACCCAGGTTCAACGGCTCGACCTGGGTCTCGCTCGCCGGGCCGTTCTTGGCCTCGCGCGCCACCCGGATCATGTTTTTCGGATCGGTCACTGTCATGGGGTTCCGGATAGTGCAGCCACTCTGCCCTTGCAACAGCCGCGCGTGCTGCCTACCCCTGCGCCATGCTGTCCGAGATCGACACCCGCCCTTTCCCAGCCGTTCCCCCGGCCTTCAATCTTTCCGGACACGTTCTCGCCCGCGCCGCATCGCCCGAAAGGACCGCGCTCGTCATCCTGCACCCGGAAGCGGACGAGACCGTCAGCTATTCCCGGCTTCTCCAGCTGACCCGGGGCTGTGCGACTGCCCTGCTTGCCCTCGGCCTGACGCCGGGAGACCGGATCCTGCTCCGCCTTGGCAACACGCTGGACTTTCCGGTCCTGTATCTCGGGGCAATCTGGGCCGGCCTTGTGCCCGTCCCGACCTCGGCCGCCCTTACCGGGTTCGAGATCACTGCCCTCGCAGCCCTGGTTTCGCCGCGTCTCATCGTCGCCGAGCCGGGCATCCCCCTGCCCGATCATCCGGCCCTGGTCGTCACCCCCGATCTTGCCGCCTGGTCCGGCCTGCCTCCCGCCGAGATCCACCTCGCCGACCCAAACCGCGAGGCCTATATCATCTTCACCTCCGGCACGTCCGGTGCCCCGATGGCTGTCAGCCACGCCCACCGTGCCATCCTCGCGCGCCAGACCATGGACCGGCACTGGGAGGACCTGCGCCAGAACGACCGCCTCCTCCATGCGGGGGCCTTGAACTGGACCTACACCCTCGGCACCGGCCTCCTGGACCCATGGACTGTTGGTGCCACCGCCCTGATCCCCGCTGCCGGGATGCCGCCCGCGGCCCTGCCCGCCCTTCTCGAACGCGCCCAGGCCAGCATCCTTGCCGCCGCCCCCGGCCTTTACCGCCAGCTTCTCCGCGCCAAGATTCCGCCGCTGCCCTACCTCCGCCATGGCCTCTCCGCCGGGGAAGCGCTGTCCGGTGCCCTCCGCCAGGCCTGGCGCGACCGCACCGGGACGGACCTTCACGAAGCCCTCGGCATGTCGGAATGCTCCACCTACATCTCCGGTTCCCCAACCCGCCCTGCGCCCGAAGGTGCCACTGGCTTCCCCCAGCCCGGCCGCCACCTCGCCATCCTCGACGACACCGGCCACCCCGTCCCGCGCGGTCAGCAAGGAGAACTGGCCGTCTCCACCGCCGACCCCGGCCTCATGCGCCACTATCTCGGCCACACCCCGCCGCAAGGCCGATGGTTCCGGACCGGCGACGCCGCCGTCATGGCCCCGGACGGATCGGTCACCCACCTTGGTCGCACGGACGACCTTCTGAATGCCGGAGGTTTCCGCGTCTCTCCAACTGAGGTCGAGGCCGCCTTCCACGCCCTCCCCGACCTTATCGCCTGTGCCGCCGTCCCGGTCGAGCCCGCCCCCGGCACCACGATCATCGCGCTCTTCTACGAAGCCGCGTGCGAAATTGCCCCCTCGCTTCTGCAGCAATGCGCCGAAAGGGCCCTTGCCCGCTGGAAGCAGCCAAGGCACTACCAGCGCCTTGACGCCCTGCCCCGCACCGGCACGGGAAAACTGATCCGCAAGGCTCTGGCCGCCCAGTTCAGGAGAAACGAATGATCCGCCCTGAAGTCCGACTGGACATCTTCTCGGACCCGGTCTGCCCCTGGTGCTATATCGGCATGGCAAACCTTGAGCGCGCACTGGCCACCCACCCCGACCACCCGTTCGCAGTCCGGTGGCACCCGTTCCAGTTGAACCCCGACATGCCCGCCGAAGGCGTCGCCAAACGCGCCTATCTCGAGGCCAAGTTTGGCGGCAAGGTCCGGGTCGACGCCATCCACGACCGCTTGCGCGAAATTGCGCGCGGCGCAGGCCTCGATCTGGACCCCGATACACCGCAACGGATGCCGAACACGCTGGACGCGCACCGGCTGATCCACTGGGCAGGGATCGAGGGGCTGGAGTCCCCGATCGTCGGTGCCCTGATGCGCGCCTACTGGGTCGAGGGCCGCGACATCGGTGACCTCGACACCCTTGCCGACATCGCGGAAGAGACCGGGATGGATCGCAGCGCCACCCTGCGCCTGCTGCGCTCGGACGCCGATGCCGACGACATCCTTGCCCGCGACCAGGATGCGCGCCGGAAGGGTGTCAATGCCGTGCCCACCTTCCTTGTGGCCCAGCAGTACGTTGTCTCGGGCGCCCAGCCGGTCGAGACCTGGGACAAGGTTATCGCCGAACTCGCGGGCCGGTCCGAGTGATCGGCTCCCGCGCGTCGCAGACCGAATTCGTGGCGCTTGTCGCCATGCTTTTCGCCACCATCGCGATCTCGATCGACGCGATGCTCCCCGCCCTGCCGGAAATCGCCGCGACCCTGTCGCCCGAGGCCCCCAACGCCGTGCAACTGGTTGTGACCAGCTTTGTGCTTGGCATGGGAATCGGCACGCTCTTCACCGGTCCGCTGTCCGACGCCTTCGGCCGCAAGCGCGTGATCCTGGTCGGTTCCGGGCTTTATGCGCTGGCCGCGCTGGCCTGCGCCTTCGCCCCGAACCTGGAAATCCTCCTTGCCGCCCGTCTCCTTCAGGGCCTCGCCGCCGCCGCCCCCCGGACCGTGGCCATCGCGATGGTCCGAGACCTGTATTCGGGCCGCGAGATGGCCAGGATCATGTCCTTTGTGATGATGATCTTCACCATAGTCCCGGCCGTCGCGCCGCTGATGGGCCAGGGCATCATCGCGCTTGGTGGCTGGCGCGCGATCTTCCTCGCCTACATTGTTTTCGCGGGCCTGACGATGCTCTGGCTCGGGCTCCGCCAGCCCGAGACCCTGCCGCCGGACAGGCGCCGTCCGCTGCGTCCGGGCGACCTGTGGCGGGGCACCCGGGCGGTCTTCACCCATCGCATCATCCTGGTCTCCATCCTGCTGCAGACCCTGACGCTGGCCGCGCTTTTCGCCACCCTCTCCAGCCTGCAAGGCATCTTCGAGCGCCAGTTCGACCGGGCCGCGACGTTTCCGCTCTGGTTCGCGCTCATCGCTGTCGCCTCGATGACCGGCAGCCTTCTGAACAGCCGGATCGTGATGACCCTCGGCATGCGCCGCGTCGTCACCCGCACCTACGCCGGAGTTGCCGTCCTGACCCTTGTCGCATTGGCGACGCTTGGCACCGGCCTGGTATCGGGCAACCTTGGCTTTGCCATGCAAATGCTTTGGGCGATTGGGCTTTTCGCCATGATGGGCTTGACGATGGGCAACCTGAACGCTCTGGCGATGGAGCCCGTGGGCCATATCGCCGGGCTTGCCGCCTCGGTCATATCCTCATTGGCCACGGTCGGTTCGGTGATCCTTGCGATCCCGATCGGCCTTGCTTTCGACGGCACTGCGACACCGCTTCTGATCGGCGTGGCCGTTCTGGTCGGGCTGAATCTGATCCTGTCGCTGAAGACGCTGGCAGAGCCGCAGAGCTGATTGCCCGCACCGGCGCTACTGCGGCTTCCTGCCCGCCTTCACCACTTCCGCCAGATCGCGGGCGATGTTGAAGGCGCCCTTGATCCGGTCGGAGTCCGTCTTCATCTCGCCGGTCAGGACGATCTTGTTGCCGCTCACCCGCGCCGCCGGTCCCTGCGCTTTCAGGAAATCGACCAGCCCGGCGGGATTGGCGAACTTGTCACCCCGGAACTGGACCGTCGCCCCCTTCGGCCCCGCGTCCAGCCTGGAAATGCCCGCCCGCTTGCACATCGCCTTGATCCGCACGATCAGCATCAGCGTGTTGACCTCTTTCGGCAGCGCACCGAAGCGGTCGATCAACTCCGCGGCAAAGCCCTCCAGCTCGACCTTCGTCGTCAGCGACGACAGCCGCCGGTAGAGGCCAAGCCGGATGTCGAGATCGGGGATATAGCTTTCCGGGATCATCACCGGCACGCCCAGGTTCAGCTGCGGCGACCAGTCGTCGTCAATCGAGGACAGCCCCTGCAACTCGCCCGACCTGATCCGGGCGATCGTTTCCTCCAGCATGTGCTGGTAAAGTTCGTAGCCCACCTCGCGGATATGGCCCGACTGTTCCTCGCCCAACAGGTTCCCCGCCCCGCGCAGGTCGAGGTCGTGGCTCGCCAGGTTGAACCCCGCTCCCAGGCTGTCGAGGCTGCCCAGGAGCCGCAGCCGCTTTGTCGCCTGCGGCGTCAACGGCGCGCGCGGTTTGGTCGTCAGGTAACAGTAGGCCCGCGTCTTGGACCGCCCCACCCGTCCTCGGATCTGATACAGCTGGCTCAGGCCGAACATATCCGCCCGGTGGACAATCATGGTGTTGGCCGCAGGAATATCCAGACCGCTTTCAACAATCGAGGTCGCGATCAGCACGTCATACTTGCCGTCGTAGAACTGGTTCATCCGCTCGTCCAGATCGCCCGCCGCAAGCTGGCCATGCGCTATGACATAGCTCGCTTCCGGCACATGGGTCTTCAGGAACGCCTCGATCTCGGGCAGGTCGGCAATGCGGGGCACGACATAGAAGGTCTGCCCGCCCCGGAAACGTTCGCGCAGGATCGCCTCGCGGAGGGTGATCGTGTCGAATTCGGAAACATAGGTTCGGATCGCAAGCCGGTCCACCGGCGGTGTCGCGATGATCGACAGGTCGCGAACGCCGGTCAGCGAAAGCTGCAGCGTCCGCGGGATCGGCGTCGCGGTCAGGGTCAGCACATGGACCTCCGACCGCATCTCTTTCAGCCGTTCCTTGTGGGTCACGCCGAAATGCTGTTCCTCGTCAATGACCAGCAGGCCCAGCCGTTTGAAACTGACCCCCTTGGCCAGCAAGGCATGGGTGCCGACGACGATGTCCACCGAACCATCGGCCATTGCGGCCCGCGTGGCATTGGCGTCCTTCGTGGCAACAAACCGCGACAAGGGCTTGACCGAAATCGGAAATCCGCGAAACCGCTCGGCAAAGCTGCGGAAGTGCTGCCGCGCCAGCAACGTCGTCGGGCAGATCACCGCGACCTGCATGCCCGACAGGGCCGCGACGAAGGCCGCCCGCATCGCGACCTCGGTCTTGCCGAACCCCACATCCCCGACCACCAGCCGGTCCATCGGCGACCCCTTTTCCAGGTCCGCCACCACATCGGCAATCGCCGCAAGCTGATCGTCGGTCTCCTGATAGGGAAACCGCGCCGCAAAGGCCTCCCAGATCGAATGCGGCGCCTCCAGGATCGGCGCGTGACGCAGGGCGCGTTCCGCCGCGACCCGCATCAGCCGGTCGGCGATCTCCTTGATCCGTTCCTTGAGCTTGGCCTTCTTCGCCTGCCAGGCACCGCCGCCCAGCCGGTCCAGAAGCCCCTCCTCATGGCCGTATCGGCTGAGCAGTTCGATATTCTCGACCGGCAGGTAAAGCTTTGCGTTATCCGCATATTCCAGCATCACGCAGGCGTGCGGGGCCCCCAGAGCGGTGATCGTCTCGATGCCCAGATACCGGCCCACGCCATGTTCGACATGCACCACCAGATCACCGGGGGACAGGGTATCCACCTCGCGCAGGAAGTTGTCGGCCTTGCGCTTGCGGCGCGGCTTGCCCACCAGCCGCTCGCCCAGCACGTCCTGTTCCGAGATCACCGCCAGATCGGAGGCGACAAAGCCCGCCTCCAGCGGCCAGACGACCAGGAACAAGCCACCTTTGCCTTCGGGCAGCTCGCGGAAATCCGCAATCTCCTTGGCGCCGGTCAGGCCATTGTCAGCCAGAAGCCCCTTCAGCCGCTCGCGCGCGCCGTCGGACCACGACGCGACGACCACCTGCCCGACCTTGACCAAAGCGTGAATATGGTCGGCCAACGACTTGAAAAGATTGACATTCTCTTGCTGTCGTTCCGGCGCGAAGTTGCGACCCGCCCGGGCACCTGCGTCCAGAACCCCCGGCCCCGGGCTTTGCGGCAGCGGCGAAAGCTGCACCACGCGCGAGGTCGCCAGAGCCGCCTCCCAGGCCGCGTCGTCCAGATAGAGCTCTTCCGCCGGCACCGGCTTGTAGACCGTGTCGAGCCGCCCCTTTGCGCCCATTGCCTCGTGGCGCGCGTCATAGCTGTCGAGGGTCCCCTCCCACCGCGCCAGCCGCGCCGCCGTCACCTGGTCGTCCAGCAGCACCGAGGCCGTCGGCAGATAATCGAACAGGGTTTCCAGCCGGTCGTGGAAGAAGGGCAGCCAATGTTCCATTCCCTGATGCTTGCGCCCGGCGCTGACCGCTTCGTACAGCGGATCGTCCGTCCCCGCCGCACCAAAGGCGATGCGATAGTTCTGCCGGAACCGCGCAATCGCCGCTTCATCGAGGATCACCTCGGAAACTGCTGAAAACGCGACACTTTGCAACTTTTCGGTCGTGCGCTGCGTCTCGGGGTCGAAACGTCTGGCGCCATCCAGCACGTCGCCGAAGAAGTCCAGCCGGATCGGACCGCCGGGGCCGGGAGGAAAGATGTCCACGATCCCGCCCCGCAGCGCATAGTCACCGGGCTCGGCCACCGTGGACACGGGCGTAAACCCCATCCGCGCCAGAAAACCCTTCAGCCGCGCCTCATCAACGCGGCTTCCGACCTCGGCCCGGAACGACGCGGCGCGAACCACCTCGCGCGTCGGCACCTTCTGGGTGGCCGCGTTCAGTGTGGTCAGAAGAACGAACGGTCCCGGCACCGCTTCGGCCAGAACCGCCAGCGTCGCCATCCTGCGCGCAGAGATCTCGGGGTTCGGGCTCACCCGGTCATAGGGCAGACAGTCCCAGGCCGGAAAGTCAAGCACGGCCACATCGGGCGCCATCACGGCAAGGGCCGCCCGCATCGCCTCCGCCCGCTTGTCGTCGCGGGCGATGTGCACCACCGGCTGACCCCGCGCCAGTTCGCGGACCACGATCCGGGCGTCAAAACCTTCGGGCGCACCGCCCATCAAGATGCGTTCGGCAGTCATGCGTGGCAGTCCACAAGATCAGTTCAGGATCGACACGCTGATGTTCAGCCAGGTGCCATAGAAGGCCGTCACCGCGATGGAGAAGATGCCGATGACCTGCACCAACCGGCGATGCACGGTCAGCCGCCGCAAAAGGGCCTCGCCCCGGTTTGCCCCGCCGACAATGCGGCGGCATTCGGCCACGCTGGCCCAAAGCACAAGGACCAGCGGCGCAACCAGCAGGAACACGGCCTTCGCGAACTCGACGTCGTAGTAGAAGGCCAGCACGGCCAAAGTCGACAGCCAGAACCCGGCGATTCCGACCATGATCAGCGCTCCGCCGTCGACCAGGGTCAAGAGCCGACCGACGTTGATCCGCACCAGATCCTCGACATCGGCAAGCGCCTGACCACCCTCGCGCCGCGCGCGTTGGACCATGTCATGCGGAACGCCCAGCACCCAGTGGCTGACCGACGACCAGAGGACGGCGATGGCGATCCAGTACCAGAGGTTTGAAAACGACCTGAGGTCGATGACATCCAGTGCAATGTCGAAGACGTCCACCTTGCCCGGTCTCCTTGCCGCACAGCGATTTTGCCCCAAGACCTTGCTTGAGGCCGATGCCTTTCCATGGCAGGCAGAACGGCAAGCCGCAAGTCCCTGCTTTGCCCCGGGAAGAAGGAGCCAACCGATGCAGCCTGTCCAGGCATCCTATCCGCTGACCCGCTTTCGCCGCTTGCGGCGCACGCCGGCGCTGCGGGCGCTCACCCAGGAAACCACCCTCACGGTCGGTGATCTGATCTGGCCGGTGTTCCTGTGTGACGGAGTGCAAGAGCGCCAGCCCGTGGGTTCGATGCCGGGCGTAGACCGGTTGTCCCTTGATCTGGCGGTAGAGGCTGCGGCCAAGGCGAGCGACCTTGGAATTCCGGTCATCTGCCTCTTTCCCTATACCGATCCAAAGGTGAAGACCGCCGGCTGCGAAGAGGCCTGGAACCCGGAGAATCTGACCAACCGGGCGATCCGGGCGATCAAGGCGCAGGTCCCCGACATCGCCGTCATGACCGATGTCGCGCTTGATCCCTACAACCTGCATGGCCATGACGGCCTGGTGGTTGACGGCATCATCCTGAACGACGAGACGGTCGAGGCCCTGGTGCGGATGGCGCTGGCCCAGGCCGAGGCGGGGGCGGACATCCTGGGCCCTTCGGACATGATGGACGGCCGGATCGGGGCGATGCGGTCGGCTCTGGAGTCAGCCGGCCACAAGGAGACCGCGATTCTGTCCTATGCGGCCAAATACGCCTCCGCCTTCTATGGCCCGTTCCGCGATGCCGTCGGGGCCACCGGCGCGCTGAAGGGTGACAAGAAGACCTACCAGATGAACCCCGGCAACCGGGACGAAGCCCTGCGGCTGGTTGCCCGGGATCTTGCGGAAGGGGCGGACATGGTGATGGTGAAACCCGGGATGCCGTATCTCGACATCTGCGCCCGCGTGAAAGAGGCCTTTGGCGCACCGACCTTCGCCTACCAGGTCTCGGGCGAATACGCGATGATCCTGGCGGCTGCCCGGAATGGCTGGCTGGACGGTGAAAGGGCAATGCTGGAAAGCCTGTTGGCGTTCAAACGCGCAGGCTGTGACGGCATTCTGACCTATTTCGCACCTGAGGTTGCCCGGCTCCTCCGCTTGGGCTGAAGACCCCTCAGCGCGCCGGGCTTTCCGCCTTCTTTTCCCATCGGCCGGTTTCCTCGGACCAGTATTGCGCCGGATGGCCCGCAGCCGTCACGGCTTTCCACTGCGCGCGCGCAGCCTGCAGGCGGGCGGCATCGCTGCCGTCAAAAAGGATCCAGACCCGTTCCATCGCGGTGATCTCGGCATCGGTCGCTTCGGCCCCGTCCACCAGCGCCAGCACCTTCGCGCCGTTGCCTGCCGCGCCAAGGCCAAGAAGCACCGGCTGGTCGCCATCCCGTGGTCCGCCCGCCAGGCCATGCGGCAAGAAGCTGTCGTCGCCGCCTTTCAGCCAGAGCTCGCCGTCCAGACGTTCAAGCCCGGCGGGATCGGTCCCGCGCACCATGACGCGCCAGCCCTGGCCCAATGCCCGCGGCGCATTGATCGCCAGGGTGTCGGCCGGGGACGACTGCATGAGGTGGAAGAACATCACCGTGCCCATCGACCCCGACTCCGACCCTTACTTCTCGAACCGGTCGCGGATCAGCCGGTCCAGCGCCATAACACCCCAGCCGGTCGCGCCCTTCGGCGCAAGCGTGGTATCGGATTTCAGCAGCGCCGTGCCCGCGATGTCGAGGTGGCACCACGGCAGGTCCGGCTTGACGAAGCGTTGCAGGAACTGCGCCGCAGTGATCGCTCCGCCGTCGCGCCCCCCGACGTTCATCATGTCGGCAAGGCGGGACTTCAGCTTGGCGTCATAGGCTTCGCCCATCGGCATCCGCCAGGCCCCCTCGCCTTCCGCCCCGGCGGCGGCCAGGAAGGCATTGCACAGATCGTCGTTGTTGGAAAAAACGCCGGTGTTTTCGTGACCGAGAGCGACAATGATCGCGCCGGTCAGGGTGGCAAGGTCGATCATGCCGGTCGGCTTGAAGCGCCCCTGCGCGTACCACATCACATCGGCCAGCACCAACCGGCCTTCGGCATCGGTGTTGATCACTTCGATCGTGTCGCCCTTCATCGACTTCACGATGTCGCCCGGGCGTTGCGCCCTGCCATCCGGCATGTTCTCCACCAGGCCCACCAATCCGACGACATTGGCCCTGGCCTTGCGCAGCGCCAGCGTGCGCATAACGCCCGCCACGACGGCCGCGCCGCCCATGTCCATCGTCATTTCTTCCATCCCGGCCGCCGGCTTGATCGAAATGCCGCCCGTGTCGAACACCACGCCCTTGCCGACCAGCGCGAACGGGGCTTCGCCTGTCCTGCCGCCGTGCCACTGCATCACGACGACCTTCGACGGGCTTTCCGACCCCTGCCCCACACCCAGAAGCGCGCCCATCCCCAGCTTCACCAGTTCCGCTTCCTCCAGAATCTCGACATCGAGACCAAGGTCCTGCATCGCGGCCAGCCGGGCGGCGAAATCATGCGTGGTCAGCACGTTGGCCGGTTCATTCACCAGATCGCGGGTGAAGAACACGCCCTCGGCGACTGCGGCCATCGGGGCTGCCGCACGGGCCACGGCTTCGGCGTTCGCCACCATCAACGTCACCGGGCCTGGTTCGGTCTTCTCGCCGGTCCGGTGGCTGTCGAAATCATAGGCCCGCATCGCCAGTCCGAAAGCGATGTCGGCGGCGCGCGGATGCGCTTCGGCCAGAACCAGCGACCCGCCGGCAGCATGCGCGCGCCCGATCGCCGCTCCGGCCTTGCGCGCTGCGGCCTGATCGGCCTTTTTCGGCAGGCGGATCAGCTGGACGGCGTCGGCAGCGATGCCGGGTGGAAAGGCGAGATCCATCGCCTCGCCCGACTTCAGCTTGCCATACGCCTCAGACCCCAGAGCCCGCGTCAGCGCCCCCCGGATCAGCCGGTCCAGCCTGCGAAACCCGGGACTTGGCGCCTGGCCCGGTTCGGCCAGAACCGCAATGCGGCCCTTGCGGTTGGCAAGACCGTCAAGATCGGTCGCGTGGAACTGGATCGGCAAGGGTTTCGGCATCTTCGGATCTTTCGGCTGGCTGGTTTGGCCCCGGCGGCGGCGGGTTGCCGGGAGGCTACAACCGACCCCGCCGATTGGCCAGATAGCAGTTTTCGCCGCCGGCGAATTCCGCTACGGTCAACCCAAGATGTTGTAGGGGCCAGGTCGGGCGTGTCTAGATTCGACAGATATATCTTGTCGCAACTCCTCGCGCTGTTTGGCTTTTTTGCCCTGGTGCTGGTCGCGGTCTACTGGGTCAACCGCGCGGTCGGCCTCTTTGACCAGCTGATCGGCGACGGGCAGTCCGCGCTGGTGTTTCTGGAATTCACCATCCTGACGCTGCCGAATGCGATCAGGCTTGTGTTGCCGGTCGCGGGTTTCGCGGCAGCGGTCTATGTGACGAACCGATTGATGCAGGAATCCGAGCTGGTGGTGATGCAGGCCACCGGATTTTCCGCCTTTCGCCTTGCCCGGCCGGTGCTTTACTTCGGGCTGATCGTGATGCTCATGCAGGCGGTGCTGACCAATCTGCTGGTCCCGGCCAGCCAGCGTGTCCTCGGCGAACGCAGCGCCGAGATTTCGCGGAACGTGACCGCCCGGTTTCTCAACGCCGGGCAGTTCATGCACCCTGCGGCCGGTGTCACGCTGTACATCCGCGAGATCAGCCCGACCGGAGAGCTGCTGGACCTGTTCCTCTCCGATGAACGCTCGCCTGCAGAGCGCACAATCCATTCCGCGCGAAAGGCTTTCCTGGTTCGTGGCGCGACCGCGCCAAAGCTGGTCATGGTTGACGGCTCGACCCAGACACTGACGCGCAACGGGGGGCGGATGGCGGTCACCCGGTTTTCCGACTTCACGCTTGATCTTGCCGGTCTTGTCGCGTTCGACGGCGGGGGGCAGGTCGCGCTGAACGCCATTCCGACGCGCGAGCTTCTGGCGGCAACGCCCGGAGCCCAGGCGGCAACCGGCGCGCGCCTTTCCGAGATGCTGGAAGAGGGACATTCCCGGCTTGCCGCCCCCCTGCTGGCGGTTGCCGCGCCGCTGATCGGGTTTGCAGCTCTGATGCTGGGCAGCTTCTCGCGCTTTGGCCTGTGGCGCCAGATGACGCTGGCGGTGGCGCTCTTGATTGCCGAGCAGCTGGTCTGGACCTGGGCGGGCAGCGTGGCCATAGCTTCGGCCGCGGCCTGGCCCGCGCTCTACCTTGCGCCCCTTGCCGGCATCGCCACTGCGGCGGCGCTTTTGTGGCAGGCCCAGCGACCCAGGCGGCGGAAGGTGCCGGCGTGACGCTGAACCTGTATATCGCACGGCGGTTCCTTGGCACCGTGGGGAAGGTTTTCCTGATCTTTTTCGCCATCCTGATGCTTGTCGACATGATCGAGCAGCTGCGCCGGTTCTCCGACGCGAGGATCGGGCTTGCGGTGGCGGCCGAGCTGTCGCTGCTCAGCGTGCCGGAAACGCTGTACCGGATCCTGCCGCTCATCATGGTGATGGGGGCGATCGCGAATTTCCTCGGCCTCGCCCGATCATCCGAGCTGGTGGTGGTGCGCGCTTCGGGCCGGTCCGGTCTGCATTTCCTGATGACGCCGCTTCTGGTTTCTGTCGCTTTGGGGCTGCTTGCGGTGGCGCTTTTCAACCCGCTCGTCGCGGCGACGTCCAAGGCCTACGACGACAAGCGGTCGGCGCTCAGCCAGGGCGGTCGGTCGGTTCTGTCGGTGGCCGACACCGGATTGTGGCTGCGACAAGGGTCCGATACGGGGCAGACCGTCATTCAGGCGGCCCGCTCGAACCCGGACGGGACCGTGCTTTTCGGCGTCACCTTTGTCGGCTTCGACCGGGACGGAACCCCCGGCAGGCGGATCGAGGCCGAGTCGGCCCGGCTGATCGAAGGCGCGTGGGAACTGACCGGCACCAAGTCCTGGGACCTGACCAGCCCCAATCCTGAACTGACGGCGGTGATCGACCCCGGTCCCGTGGCGCTGCCGTCGGACCTCACCCCCGAACGCATCCGCGACAGCTTTGGCACGCCGTCGGCCATCGCCTTCTGGGATTTGCCCAGGTATATCGCCGATCTGGAACGCGCCGGCTTTTCGGCGCAGGCCTACAAGCTCTGGTATCAGATGGAACTGGCCCTGCCCCTTCTCATGGCGGCCATGGTCCTGGTGGCCGCCGGCTTCACCATGCGTCATGTCCGCTTTGGCGGCACGGGGCGGATGGTGCTGTTCGCGCTGCTTGCGGGTTTCGGCTTCTACTTCCTGCGGAATTTCGCACAGGCCCTTGGCGATAGCGGACAAATCCCCGTGCTGCTTGCCGCCTGGAGCCCGCCCATCGCCGCAGTGATGCTGTCGCTGGGCCTGCTTTTGCATCTGGAAGACGGCTGACATGCGCTGGTCCGCGATCCTGCTCTGCGCAGTCTTGACCCTTGCCCTGCCCGCCGTGGCGCAGGAACAGGCGACGCTGGTATCGGACAGCCTGCAGATCACCGGCGACACCAGGCTGATCGCGGACGGCAACGTCGAGGTGATCTTCCAGGGCCGCCGCCTGAAGGCCAAGCGGCTTGTCTTCGACCAGTCCACCGACCGGCTCGAGATCACCGGCCCGATCGTGCTGACCGAAGCGACCGGCAGCACGCTGATCCTGGCCAGCCAGGCCGACCTCGCCGCTGATCTTTCCGAAGGCATCCTGACCAGCGCGCGACTGGTCCTGAACCAGCAGCTGCAACTGGCCGCAAACAGCATGACGCGCGTCGCGGGGCGCTATACGGCGATGCAGACCGTCGCCGCCTCCTCCTGCAGGATCTGCAAGGGCGGTGGAATCCCCCTGTGGGAAATCCGTGCCCGCCGGGTGGTCCATGACGAGGTCGAGCGGCAGATCTATTTCGATAGCGCCCAGTTCCGTCTGGCCGGGGTTCCGGTTCTCTATATCCCGCGGCTCAGGATGCCCGATCCGTCCCTGCAGCGGGCGACGGGGTTCCTGATGCCCTCGATCCGCACCACTTCGGACCTTGGAACCGGGATCAGGGTGCCCTATTTCATCGTGCTGGGAAAATCGGCCGACCTGACGCTGACCCCCTATCTGACCGCGCGCCAGTCCCAGACGCTTGGCCTGCGCTACCGGCAGGCCTTCGCGACCGGGTTGATCACCGCGACCGGATCGATCACGCGCGATGACCTGATCCCCGGCAAGACCCGCGGCTATCTGCGTCTGGAAGGCGAGTTTGCCCTGCCCGAACGCTTTGTTCTCGGCTTTGATGGCCAGACGGTCTCTGACCCCGCGTACATGCTGGACTACGGGCTGGGCAATGCCGACCGGCTGGACAGCCGTATCGAGATCAAGCGGACGCGGCGCAATGAACATATCTCGGCCCGGGTCATCAGCTTTCAGTCCCTGCGCGATGGCGAGGTCGACAGCGCGATACCCTCGCTGGTCGCCGACCTGACCTTCCAGCGCAGATTTTCCCTTGGTCCCCTGGGTGGCGAAGGCGGATTGCGCCTGCAGACGCACAACCAGTACCGCACCTCGACAAGCCCGAGTGACGGCCCAGACAGCGACAGAATTCCCGACGGTCGCGACATTGGCCGGATTTCCGCCCGGATCGACTGGCGCCGCAGTTTTCTGTTGCCGGCAGGCATCGAGGCATCGGTTCTGGGCGAGGTGACGGCGGATGCCTACACGATCACCGACGACGCAACCTTTGCGGGCAACACCGTCCGGACGCATGGCTCTGCCGGGGTCGAGCTGCGCTGGCCATGGGTCAAGGTCGGTGCAGGGGGTGCGACCCATGTGATCGAGCCTGTCGTGCAGCTGCTTTATGCCTCGAAGGCCGCCGAAACCCTGCCCAACGAGGATTCCGCCCTGGTGGAGTTCGACGAAGGCAATCTTTTCGCGCTTGACCGATTTCCCGGCTCGGACGCGGTGGAACGCGGGGCGCGTGCGAATGCCGGGATCACCTGGACCCGGTATGACCCCGATGGCTGGACGATGGGCGTGACCGTCGGACGGGTGTTTCGCGAAAGCGATCTGGGCCAGTTCGGCCCGGGTTCGGGCCTTGCCGGCGCACGGTCGGACTGGCTGGCGGCGGTGAATTTCACGCTGGCCGATGGTCTGGCGCTGACCGGACGGCTGGTGATGGACGACACTTTCGGCGTGACCAAGGGCGAGGCGCGCGTCACCGTGAACGGAGCGAAGACCGCGGTTGCCACATCCATGATCTGGGCGGTTGCCGACCCTCTGGAGAACCGCCCCAATCCGACGCGGGAGTTCACCGTCGACGCGCGGCGCCGCGTCGCGACGAACTGGACCGCCAAGGTCTCGGGCCGCTACGACTTCGTGTCCGACCGGGGCACCGTGGCTGGCCTCGGCCTGGAGTTCCTGACAGATTGCATGCGGGTCGATGTTTCCCTCTCGCGTCGCTTCACGTCCTCGACTAGTGTGAAGCCGACCACGGATTTTGGTCTGTCGCTGGATCTGGTCGGTTTTGGCGGCGGCGTGACCGGTGGGCCGGCGCGGACCTGTCGGCAATAGGTCTGGCGGGATGGTGGCGGATCGGGGCGGATCGGGGCGACAGGAACGGCGGGCCAAAGACCCGCGTGATTGAGGAAGAGCGACGGAAACGATGGGACTTTCGGTTCTGAAACGGCAGGCGGCAGTGATCGCCCTTGGTCTGGCCCTGACTGCGCCGGTTCTGGCGCAGGATCTGTTCGGTCCCCGGCTTTACGTCAACGACCGGGTGATCACCAACTACGAGATCGGGCAGCGCGCCCTGTTCCTGCGCGTCCTGCGCGCCCCGGGCAACCCCGAGGTCGAGGCTCTGAAGGCGCTGACCGAGGATCGGTTGCGCCAGACCGAGGCCGAACGACTGGGCTTGAAACTGACGGACGAAGAACTCAAGCAGGGCCTTGCCGAATTCGCCTCGCGCGCCAATCTGTCGGTCGACGAATTCGTCGCCGAGCTCGACAAGGCCGGAATTGCGTCGGAAACCTTCCGGGATTTCGTCGCTGCCGGGCTGTTGTGGCGCCAGGCGGTGCGGGCCCGCTTCCTCGGCCAGGTTCCGGTCAGCGAGAACGACGTCGACCGCGCGCTGGAGGCTTCGGTGCGTCCGCGCGCCCTGCAGGTGCTGGCCAGCGAACTGGTCATCCCCGCCCCCGAGGGCCAGGAAGCGGCCGCGATGACGCAGGCGCAAGAGCTCTCCGACAGCCTCGGCAGTGAAGCTGCCTTTGCCGACGCCGCCCGCCAGTATTCGGCTTCGGCAACGGCAGGCTCGGGCGGGCGGCTTGACTGGCTGCCGCTCGCGAACCTGCCTGCGGCGATCGGCCAGAAGATCCTCGCGCTGGCCCCGGGCGAAGTTTCCGACCCGATTGCCGTTCCCGGGGCGGTGGTCCTGTTCCTGTTGCGGGATGTGGCGACGGACAAGACCGCCAAGCCGATAGCGGTCAACGTCGAGTGGGCCGAATTCCTGGTTCCCGACGATGCGGCCGAGATCGCAAGGATCCGCGCCGCATCCGACGACTGCAATGACCTTTACGGCCTGGCCAAAGGACTTCCGCAAGACCGGCTGACCGTGACCAAGGGCGGGCTGGAAAGCCTCCCTGGCGACGTGGCGCTGGAACTGGCGCGGCTCGATCCGGGTGAAACCTCGGTTGCGCTGACGCGGGGCGGCTTTCGGCGCATGCTGATGCTGTGCGGCCGCGAGCAGGTGCTGGACCCGCAGCCCACGCGCGACCAGATCCGCGAACAGATCACCAACCAGAAACTCGAAGGCTTGGCCGAAGGCTACCTGGAGGAACTCCGCGCCGCCGCCATCATCCGCGAGCCGTGACGGCGCCGATCCTGCTGACCTGCGGCGACCCCGCGGGCATCGGTCCCGAAATCGCGGCAAAGGCCTGGGCGGCAGGCGAAAGGTTCGTCTGGATCGGCGACCCGCGTCACCTGCCCGCCGGCACCGCCTGGCAGGAGGTGAGCGAAGGCCAAGCCCCCGGCAACGGGGCAATGGCGGTCCTCCGCCACGACCTTGCCGGCCCCGCCCGGCCCGGTCGGCCCGATCCGCACAATGCTGCCGGAATCATTGCGGTGATCCAACGGGCAGTCCGGCTGGTCCAGTCCGGCAAAGGTGCCGCCATCTGCACCGCACCGATCAACAAGAAGGCGCTGAAGGACGGTGCCGCCTTCGCCTTCCCCGGCCATACCGAGTTTCTGGCACATCTCGCGGGGGGCAGGCGCGTGGTCATGATGCTGGCCTGTCCAGAGCTGCGCGTCGTGCCCGCGACCATCCACATCCCGCTCGCCGAGGTGCCGGACGCGCTGACCGAGGCAGTGCTGGAGGCCACGATCCGCATCACCCATGCCGGGTTGCGGCGCGATTTCGGGATTGCCAATCCCCGGATCGCCGTGGCCGGCCTGAACCCCCACGCGGGCGAGGGCGGTGCGATGGGGTGGGAGGACGAACGCATGATCCGCCCGCTGATCACGCGGCTGGCCGCCGAAGGGCTGGACATATCCGGTCCCTCGCCCGCCGACACGCTTTTTCATGCCAGGGCGCGGGCGGGCTATGATGTGGCGATCTGCGCCTACCACGATCAGGCGCTGATCCCGATCAAGACCATCGACTTTGCCGGGGGCGTCAACGTGACATTGGGCCTGCCGTTCGTGCGCACCTCGCCGGACCACGGCACCGCCTATGACATCGCGGGCACGGGGCTCGCCGATCCCTCCAGCCTTGTCGCCGCCCTGCGCATGGCGCGGAACATGGTGGCGGCGCGGGCACGCTAGATCGGGAGGATGCTTGATGGAAACATCATCCCGATCTCGATTCCCGGTGGCCGCGTGAGTGATGCGGAAAACCGGATTGCACTTTTCCGCATCACGCTCCAGCGCAGGCTACGCGCCAAGCGCCTTGCCCAGCCGATACAGCCGCGCCCGTTTCAGCAAGCCCTTCAGCGCCACCGGTTGACCCGCGACCGTCTCGGCCCTGGCGCGCACCGCCTCAACGGCTCGCGTCACCGCCTGCGGGTTGCGGGAGTGCATCTCCCAAAGAAATCCGTCCGGATCGCGCCGCACGATGCCTTCCGCGGACAGCACATGGCCCGGAAAATCCTGCGCATTGAACGTGACGATCGCGTCGGCCCCGCTGGCAATCGCCGTGGCAAGGACATGGACGTCATCGGGATCGGGCAGGATCAGCCGCGCTTCGATTTCGGGATGCGCACGCACCAGACCGCGCGGGAATGCAGCGCGCAACAGGGCCGCTTCTCCCGCGGCAAGTGCCGGGGCCGCATCGCCAAGCTTTGCCGTCGCCAGCACCCATTCCCGCAGGATCCGGTCCGAAAACACCGGCTGGTACAGCCCCGCTTCGCCCGTGCGCTGCAGGATCTCCCGCAGGATCGTCGGATACAGGACGCAGGCATCGAGGACGGCCTTCATCCGTCCAGCCGGAAAGCCAGCGCCTTGAGGTAGGACGATTCCGCCAGCTGCGGCAGCACCGGATGATCCGGACCGGCAAAGCCGGTGTGGATGATCTGCGCCCGGCGCCCGCCCCGTCCGATGCCGCGTGCCGACGCGTTGCGGAAAGCCTGCAGGTCCGCCGCGTGCGAACAAGAGCACAGCACCAGATAGCCGCCCGGCGCGACCAGCGGTGCCGCCAGTCGGGCAATCCGCTCATAGGCCCGCAGGCCGGCCGCCAGCGCGGGCTTCGCGGGCGCGAAGGCGGGCGGATCGCAAATCACCAGATCGAACCGGGCACCCTCTGCCCCCAGAGCTTCAAGCACCCCGAACGCATCGCCCTGCCGCGTTGCAAAGCGATCCGCAACACCCGATGCTCTCGCCCCCTGCTCTGCCAGCGCCAGCGCCGGGGCCGAGGCGTCGACGGCAAGCGCGCCGACCGCACCGCTCGCCAAGGCCGCCAGGGCAAATCCCCCGACATGGGCAAACACGTCCAGGACCCGCGCCCCGTTCGCCAGTCGGGCTGCAAAGGCGTGGTTCTCGCGCTGGTCGAAGAACAATCCGGTCTTCTGGCCCCCCAAGAGGTCGGCCATGTAGGTCGCCCCGTTCATCGGCACCCGCACCGGCCCGGTCGGCGCGGACCCATGGACCACGCCCATCTCCTCGGCCAGGCCTTCCAGGCTCCGCGCGCGGCCGCTGCCGTTCTTGATCACGGTCGCGACACCCGTGACCCGGACCAGCGCCGCGACCAGCACCTCCAAAGCCGCTTCGGCCCAGGCGGCGTTGGGCTGCACCACCGCCAGATCGCCGAAACGATCGATCACCACCCCAGGCAACCCGTCCGCTTCGGCATGGATCAGCCTGTAGAAGGGTTGCGGGTAAAGCCGGGCCCGGTGTGCCAGGGCCCGGCCAAGACGGGCCTCGAACCAGGCCGCGTCAAGCTCTGCCAGCGGATCGCGATCCAGCACCCGGGCGATGATCCTTGAGTTCACGTTGACGGTGACCAACCCCAGGGGCCGCCGCTCGCCATCCTCCAGCACCGCCAGCGTGCCGGGGTCCAGGGCTTGCGTCCGCCGGTCGGTCACCAGTTCATCGGCATAGACCCAGGGAAACCCGTGCCGGATCGCCCGAGCTTCGGCCTTCGGTTTCATGCGCACGACCGGCCGTCCTGGCCGGAGTTCTTCCGTCATCGTCATGCTGTCCCTGTCCGGTCAATGCCCGTTCAGGCCCGCATATCCGGTTTCGTGCCAGCCCGGAAGTCCGGGGTCACTGCGACGCGACATCCGTCGTGACCGTCGATGTGACACAGCGATGCTTCGCCTGTCCCTGGGTGTCGGCGACCGGGGCCGATCCATTGACCGGAGTGACCGCGCGGCTTGCAGCGCCACTCTCGACCGGCACGTCGCCGTCCCGCGCCAGGGTTGGGCGACACCACGGCAGATCACACCGCCCCTCCGCGGCACGTCCGCAGGATTACTTGCCGGTCGCCAGCATGTAGGCCGCAGCACGGTTGGGCACGCCGGCCGGCGTCAGTTTGGTCTTCGGGGTCACCGGTGCGGCAAACACCGTTGCCGCAAGAAGGGCTCCCGCCATGACCGCAGGAACGAGAATCGAGAGGGTCTTCATGTTGATTTCTCCGACAGTTACCAACACAAGGACTGGGTGGCAGGATTGTTTGTTGGCTTTTTGTCCTTGAACGGCAAAGATTCAGCCCAGAATCAGGCATTTCCAAGCCGACTGCTGCACTGTTGCCTGCAATGCCGCCCAAACGCCCGGATTGGTGCGCAACCAGTGGCAAAAGGTGATTGTTAGCGCTAACAACTGCTGCTATACCCGCCATACTCCCAATCCCCGAGGATGCCATGCCGCTTCATCCCATCGTCGCCCGCGTCACCGACCGCATCCGCGCCCGTTCGGAAGGACCCCGCGCGACCTATCTGGAACGGATGGCGCAGGCGGTGTCCAGCGGTCCGGTCCGGGCGCATCTTTCGTGCGGCAATCAGGCCCATGCCTATGCGGCAATGGGACCGGACAAGGCGGCACTGGTGCTGGCGAAGGCTCCGCACCTCGGGATTGTCACGTCCTACAACGACATGCTTTCCGCACATCAGCCGTTCGAGCGGTTTCCCGACCTGATCCGCAAGGCCGCGACCAAGGCTGGCGTGACCGTGCAGGTCGCGGGCGGTGTCCCGGCGATGTGCGACGGGGTCACGCAGGGCCAGCCGGGGATGGAGCTGTCGCTGTTTTCACGCGACGTGATCGCGCTGGCTGCGGGCGTTGCGATGAGCCACAACTGCTTTGACGCAGCACTTTACCTTGGCGTCTGCGACAAGATCGTGCCCGGCCTGATCATGGCGGCTGCGACATTTGGCCATGTGCCGGCGGTCTTTGTCCCCGCAGGCCCGATGACCTCGGGCATTCCGAACGATGAAAAGTCCAGGGTCCGCAACGCCTATGCCGAAGGTCATGCCAGCCGCGAGGAACTGATGGCCGCCGAAATGGCCAGCTATCACGGGCCGGGCACCTGCACCTTCTACGGCACGGCCAACACCAACCAGATGCTGATGGAGGTGATGGGTCTCCACCTGCCCGGCGCAAGTTTCGTGAACCCGGGCACCCCGTTGCGCGACGCCCTGACCGAAGCTGCCGTCGCACGCGCCGCCGCGATCACCGCGCTTGGCAACGATTTCCGCCCGGCGGGCGAGATTCTGGACGAACGCGCCTATGTGAACGGGATCGTCGGGCTGATGGCGACAGGCGGCTCGACGAACCTCGTCCTCCACCTGCCCGCCATGGCCCGCGCCTCGGGCGTGATCCTCGATCTGCAGGACTTCGCCGACCTTTCGGAAGCCGTCCCGCTGATGGCCAAGGTCTATCCCAATGGCCTGGCCGACGTGAACCACTTCCATGCTGCGGGGGGTCTGCAATTCCTGATCGGCGAGCTTCTGGGCGCCGGCCTCCTGCACCCCGATGCCAAGACCGTGGCCGGCGACGGCCTTGCCGCCTACTGCCAGGAGCCCGTGCTGACCGACAAAGGCCTTCGCTGGCGCGACGGGCCGAAGACCAGCCTCAACGACAGGATCGTGCGCCCCGCCGCCGGACCCTTCGCGGCGCATGGCGGTCTCAAACTCCTGACCGGGAACCTCGGCAGGGGCGTGATCAAGATCTCGGCCGTCGCACCGGATCGCCACATCATCGAGGCTCCTGTCCGCATCTTCCACAGCCAGGAGAGCGTGAAGGCCGCATTCAGGGCGGGTGAATTCACCACCGACACCGTGGTCGTGGTCCGCTTCCAGGGCCCCCAGGCCAACGGCATGCCGGAACTGCATTCACTGACACCCACGCTTTCTGTCCTGCAGGATCGCGGCCTGAAAGTTGCGCTTGTCACCGATGGACGGATGTCGGGTGCTTCGGGCAAGGTCCCTGCCGCGATCCACGTCGCGCCCGAAGCCGCCGCCGGGGGGCCGCTTGCCCGTCTCCGCGATGGCGACATCGTCCGGCTCGATGCCGTCGCGGGCACGCTCGCCGCGCTGGTTCCCGATCTCGACAGCCGCCAACCTGTGGTCGCTGATCTTGCCACCAACGAGCATGGCATCGGACGCGAGCTTTTCGCCGCATTCCGGCGCAACGTCGGTGCCGCCGACACCGGCGCCGCCGTGGTTCTCTGACTCCGATCCCGCAGGCTGGGCAATCTGCCCGCCACCGTCTGAAGGACACCGCCCATGACCCCCGCCCAGCAATCCGTCGAAGCCGCAAGGATTTGCCGCCTCGCCCCCGTCGTCCCGGTTCTGGTGATCGACGATCTCGCCCATGCCCGCCCCTTGGCCGAGGCGCTGGTGAAGGGTGGCCTGCCCGCGCTTGAGGTGACATTGCGCACCCCCGTCGCGCTCGATGCGATCCGTGCCATGACCGAAGTGCCGGGCGGCGCCGTGGGCGCGGGCACGCTGCTGACGCCCGCCGACGTGAAGGCCGCCAAGGCCGCCGGAGCGACCTTCGGCGTTTCTCCCGGCGCGACCGACCGGATCATCGCCGCCTGCGAGGATGCGGGACTGCCCCTCCTGCCGGGTGCCGCGACCGCCTCCGAGATAATGGCGCTGCTGGAAAAGGGCTTCACTGTGCAGAAGTTCTTTCCGGCGGAACAGGCCGGGGGGGCGGCTTATCTCAAATCCATCGGATCGCCCCTGCCGCAGGTCATGTTCTGCCCCACGGGCGGGATCAGCCTGAAGATCGCACCCGACTACCTGGGCCTGAAGAACATCCTCTGCGTCGGCGGCTCCTGGGTTGCACCGAAAGACGCGATGGCCAGGGGCGACTGGGCGGCGATTACGCGGCTTGCCGCCGAAGCCGCCGCCCTGCCCCGCAGCGCCTGATTTCCCGCGGAAATCGACCCGGAATTCGAACGAATTCCGGTCAGGCGCCAAGACCCTGCCGCCCGACCCGTCCCCCCCGGCGGCGCGGGGCCTCGGGAGCGGTCAGCGCCTCGTGCAGCACTGCCGACATCGGATGGTCGGGTTCGGGCAGCGCATAGGTCGCGATCAGTACCCGAGCGGCCTCCGCGACAGGCGCGCCGACCGGGATCGACAAGGCCCAGTCCATGAAGATCGACCGGCATTCACCCGGAGTGATTCCCTCGATCCGATAGCTTTCCCGGACCAGACCCTTCGGATCAGCCTCGCTCAGATCCATCATCCGCCTCCCCATTCCTGTCCCCCACCAGACGCGAAATCGCGGCTTCGGCCGACCGGACCGCCTGTCCCAAGGCTGCCGACAGCGCCGCCTCACTCTCGGCCCCGGTCTCGCGCAACACAAAACTGCGACCCCCCTCGCCAAGCGCGTCCCAGTCCAGCGACCTGTCGCTTAGCAGCCGAGCCGCTGCATGCAGCCGCCACATCAGCCTGTAGCCGGAAAGCAGCACCTGCGCGTCAGAAACCGGCATCACGGACCCCGCCCCCGCCGCGATCTGACGCTCGACGCTGCGTGCCGGGCTGCCCGCGACCAGCGCGCAGGTCTGTGCGGCAAGTTCGATATCCATGATCCGCCCGGGCCCGTTCTTCGCGTCCCAGAGCCCTTGCGCCGGTTTCGCTCCCTGCACCCTCGCGCGCATTTCGGCCACGTCACTTTTCACGCGGACCCCCCGGCCCTTGGTAACGAGGATCCCGCGCCGCAAGGCCTCGACCTCGTCGGCAAGCGACACCTCACCGGCAAGGATCCGGGCCCGGGTCAGCGCCAGATGTTCCCAGGTCCAGGCTTCCGTCTCCTGATAGGCGATGAAACTTTGCAAGGTTGTCGCCACCGGCCCGGCCCTCCCCGACGGGCGCAGCCGCATGTCGACCTCGTACAACCTGCCTGCGGGCATCTGCGCGGAAAGGGCAGTCACCAGTGCCTGCGTCAGGCGGGCAAAATAGGGCCGCGTCGCCAGCGGGCGGATGCCCTCCGAAGTCTCGACCCCCTGCGCATCATAGATCACGATCAGGTCCAGATCGGAGCCGGCGTTCAGCCGCCCGGCCCCGATCGATCCCATCCCCAGCACCACCGCCCCCCGCCCCGGCATCGGCCCGTGCCTGCGTGCGAAATCCGTTGCGACCAGGTCCCAGACGCCCGACACGACCGCTTCGGCCAGGTCGGCATATTGCTGTCCCGCCTCGAACCCGTCGATCAGCCCGCGCAGGTGGTGAACACCCACCCGAAAGTGCCATTCCTTAAGCCAGCGCCGCGCCATGTCGAGCCGCGCCTCATAATCTGTCGCAGGTGACAGGCAGGTCGCCAGGTCCGTCCGCAACCCGGCCGGTCCCGGCCAGGCCCCCCAGAAACTGCCGCCGATCACCCCGTCCAGCACGCCTGCATTCCGCGCCAGATAGCGCGCCAGACCCGGGGCCGACCCGGCGATGTCGATGATCAGTTCGACCAGCGTCGGGTTCGCCTCGAACAGGGCGAAGATCTGCACCCCGGCCGGCAATCCGGCGAGGAAGCCGTCAAGGGCAACCAGCGCCTCGTCGGGGTTCGCCGCCCGGGACAGTTCGCGCAACAGCCGCGGTCGCAGCCGCCGGAAGATGCCACGCGCCCGGTCCGAGCGCAGCGCAGGATAGCTTTCCCAGCCCTTGGTGATCGTGCGCGCCGCATCCGAAAGCTCCGGCCCCTCCTCAGCCGGTCCGGGAGAAAAGAAGCCTTCGGTCAGTCGGTCGGTCCTGTGCAGCCGGTCCAGAAGGCCGCGACGGAACTCAGGTTCGGTCTGGCCGCAGAAGGCCGCGATCCGCGCGACGCCTTCGGCGGTTGTCGGCATGGTATGGGTCTGCGCGTCGTTCACCATCTGCAACCGATGCTCCACCTCGCGGTGGGCGCGGTAAAGACCGGTCAGGTCATCTGCCACCACGGGCGGAACCCAGGCCTTCGCCGCCAATGCCGCCAGGCCACCGACCGTCGTGCGGTCGCGCAACAACGGATCGCGCCCTCCGGCGATCAGTTGCCTGGTCTGGGTGAAGAACTCGATCTCGCGGATGCCGCCGGCGCCAAGCTTCAGGTTGTGACCTTCGACCGAGATCGGCCCGCGCAGCCCCCGGTGGTCGCGAATGCGAAGCCGCATGTCATGTGCGTCCTGGATTGCCACGAAATCCAGGTGCTTGCGCCAGACGAACGGCGTCAGCACCTTCAGGAACCGCTCGCCCGCTGCTACATCGCCCGCGCAGGGCCGCGCCTTGATATAGGCCGCACGCTCCCAGGTCCGGCCCTCCGCCTCGTAATAGGCCTCCGCCGCCGCCATCGACAGGCAGACCGGCGTGACCGAGGCATCCGGTCGCAGCCGCAGGTCGGTGCGGAAGACGTAACCGTCCGTGACTTCCGAAAGGATCGCGGTCATCCGCCGGGTGACCTTGATGAAACTGGCACGCGCCTCCTGTTCCGCGCCCGGATATCGCGTCTCGTCGAAAAGACAGATCAGATCGATGTCCGAGGAGTAGTTCAGCTCTCCCGCCCCCATCTTCCCCATCGCCAGCGCGACCATCCCCCCCGCCGTGGCCGCATCGTCGGACGTGGCTCCGGGCAGCTTGCCCCGGCGGATTTCCTCGGCCACCAGACCGGTCATTGCCAGATGCACCGCCCGGTCGGCCAGCCGCGTCAGCGCCCCGGTGACCGCCTCCAGCGGCCAGACCCCGGCCAGATCGCACAGCGCCACCAGAAGTGCGACCCGGCGCTTGGCCTCGCGCAGGGCCAGCGGCAAGGCTTCGATCACCGCCCCAACGGGCGCGGCAAGCGCAGCCTCCAGCGCGGCTTCGGGCGCCTCCGCCGCATCGCGCAGCCAATCCGCCTCGCGCCGCATCAACCCGTGCAAATAGGGGCTGCATCCCGCCGTCGCCGCCATCAGCTCCAGAACCTCCGGCGAAAAGCCACCCAACCCCGTCCGCAAGTCGGCAGCAGTGGCGGGATCATGCGCAATCGGCAGACGGGTCAATCGGGATGCAAGGCTCATGCCCGGAACCTTGGGGTGCCCCGCGGCAAGGGTCAACTCCCCTCCAGGGCATCCTGCCCATTTCGCAAATACTCTCGGGGGTTTGGGGGTGAAACCCCCATCAGCCGAGGAGTGGGGCGCAAGCCCGACGACGAGAGGAAAGGGCTTCGCGCACCAGCGCACCGCTTCGAAGCCGCCCTTCGTCCCTTGAGGCCAGATGTAAAATACTTTCACATACCCTCTTGAACGCCGCGCCGACAACCCGCATCTTCGCCCATGTGAAACCGCTTCACATGAACAGGAGACCCGCCGATGCACAGCACCACCGACACCGCCCGGCCCGGCGGGATCCGCTCCACCCTGCGCCGGGGCGAAGCCTGGCTTGACGCAAAGGGCAAATGGGCCTGGATCACCCTGATGATCCTTGGCTTCGTGATCAACCCGCTCGTCGGCCTTGCCGTTCTGGCCTACCTGATCTGGGGGAAACAGATGTTTGCACGGTCCTGCGGCCAGCGCCGCCAGCACCACCAGGATCACGCCTGGGACCGTCAGGCGTTGCGCAACGCTCCGACCACCGGCAACCGCGCCTTTGACAGCTACAAGGCCGAAGCCCTCCGCCGGCTGGAGGAAGAACAGGCGGCGTTCGAAGCCTTCCTGCAGCGGCTGCGCACGTCGAAGGACAAGATCGAGTTCGACTCCTTCATGGAAGACCGCGCCCGCACCGCGGTGGCCGGGGGCGCAACCGATGCCGGGGCCGGACCCGAAGCCGGCACGCGCCCCGGCGAATACTGACCGGACCAGAGCCTGATGCAACCCGGCCCCATCCTGCACCCCGGCAGGATGGGACTTTGCCATTCCCCCACAGGGGCCTTGGCGGAAGGCTTCCGCCTTGTTAGCATTCCGGCAATTCCGACCCAGATCCGAAGCCGATGCGCCATTCCCTGCCCTTGACGCCCCAGTTCTATGTGACGGCGCCGCAGCCCTGCCCCTACCTGCCGGGCCGGATGGAGCGCAAGCTGTTCACCGCGCTGCAAGGGGAACATGCGCAGAAGCTGAACGACACCCTGTCGAAACAGGGCTTTCGACGCAGCCAGAACGTGCTTTACCGGCCCTCCTGCGCCGAATGCTCGGCCTGCCTCTCGGCACGCATCCGGGTCGCGGATTTTGAACCGTCGCGCACTCAGAAGCGTGTCATGAAACGCGCGTCGGCGCTGCGGCGCAACGCGACCAGCCCTTGGGCCACCGAAGACCAGTTCGCGCTCTTCCGCCGCTATCTCGACCAGCGCCACGCCGACGGCGGCATGGCCGACATGGACATCTTCGAATTCGCCGCGATGATCGAGGAAACGCCGATCAAGTCCCGCGTGATCGAATACACCCGCCCCCCCCGCGAGGGCGAGCGTGGTCGTCCGCTTGCCGCGGTCTGCCTGACGGACGTCTTCGACGACGGCCTGTCGATGGTCTACAGTTTCTACGACCCCGACCTCACCGCACTCAGCCTTGGAACGCATGTCATCCTCGACCATATCGCCATAGCGCGCGAGGCCGGACTGCCATACGTCTACCTCGGCTACTGGGTTCCCGGCAGCCGCAAGATGGGGTACAAGGCCGGCTTCTCGGCGCTGGAGATCTACAAGGGCGGCGCATGGGTCCGGATGGGCGATGCGGCAACCCATGGTGCCGACCTGCATCCCCTGTCGGTCGATCCGATTGCCGAACAGGTCGCCCGGATCAGCCTGCCCGACACGCGGTTGTAGGGTGCCTGCCCGGCTATCCGCCATCGCCCTCGTGGTGCCGGACTATGACGCTGGCATCGCCTTTTACGTCGGCAAGCTTGGCTTTCGGTTGACCGAGGATATCGACCAGGGCCGCAAGCGTTGGGTGACGGTGGAACCTCCCGGCGGCGGGACGCGGCTGGTGCTGGCGCGTGCCGAGGGGGACGCACAGGCCGCAGCCATCGGCAACCAGTCCGGCGGCCGGGTGTTCCTGTTCCTGCAGACCGATGATTTCGCCCGCGACCATGCGGTCATGCTCGCCGCAGGAGTGACCTTCGAGGAAGCGCCCCGGCATGAGCCATACGGCACCGTCGCGGTCTGGCGCGACCCGTTCGGCAACCGCTGGGATCTGATCGGCTCGCGCCCGGCTTGCGGGCCCGGTCCAGCATGATCGGGCCAACTTGCGGCAACCGCCGCGCGGGGGTATCCATGCGGCATCGTGAAACGCCTCGCGGGGCCGGAGTGCGCCACAAGAACCGCTCGCCAGATCCGAAATGCCCCCTGTCGGACTGCATGTCCTTCATCGGCGGCGCTTGGGCCCCGAATGTCATCTGGCATCTTTCCTCCGGCCCGCGCCGTTTCTCGGACCTCAGGGCCGAAATCCCGATGATATCGGCCAAGGTGCTGACGCAGCGCTTGCGAGAACTGGAAGAGCGCGGCATCCTGACACGGTCGGCAACCGGAAGCCTGCCGCCGGCCGTTGCCTACGCCTTGACGCCCTTGGGCCACGACTTCCTGCCGGTGATCCATGCGATCATCGCCGTCGGCGAACGCCTGAGACGACGCCTTCCTGCCGTCTGACCAGTGCCCGGTCACACGGAAGGGTTGACCGGCGCGCCAGTTTCGCTTTAATTGGACAAATAAGTTTACCAGTTTTTGATGCCAGCCGAAAAATCGGCGGCTTGCCCAGGGGGGGATTTCGGGATGCAGGCCTTGCTTGCCGTCTCACGCGGCATCGACCGTGTGACCGCAGTCGTCGGAAAAGCCGTGATCTGGCTGATCCTGCTGGCAGTTCTGGTAAGTGCCGGCAATGCCATCAGCCGAAAACTTTTCGACCTGTCCTCGAACGCCTGGCTGGAACTTCAGTGGTATCTTTTCGGTGCCGCCTTCATGGGGGCTGCGGCCTATACGCTGCAGCAGAACGAACACATCCGGATCGATGTGTTCTACGCCTCCCGGACCCGGCGGACCCAGCACTGGATCGACCTTCTCGGGCATATCCTCTTTCTTTTGCCCTTTGCCGTGCTGATGGCCTGGCTGTTGTGGCCCTACACGATCCAGGCTTTCCGGTCGGGCGAGATTTCGTCCAATTCCGGCGGCCTGATCATCTGGCCCGCCCGGGCGATCCTGCTTGTCGGTTTCATCCTGCTGGTTTTTCAGGCTCTGGCCGAGATCGTCAAGAAAATCGCCGTCATGCGGGGTCTGATGGAAGACCCCCACCCGTTCATCTCGGCCCAGGAACAGGCGCTGCACGAGGTTGAGGAACTGACCGCCGAAGTGCAGGCCCATTCCTCCGAGGTGAAGAAATGATCGAGGTCCTGGCCCATAACCTGGCACCGATCATCTTCGCCAGCCTGGTGATCTTCCTTCTGATCGGCTACCCGGTATCCTTCTCGCTGGCGGCTAACGGGCTGATGTTCTTCGTCATCGGCGTCTGGCTGGCACCCTATTCCAGCGGTGAGATCACGCTCGACTGGCCGCTGCTTGGCGCCATGCCACAACGATTGTGGGGGATCCTGTCGAACGAAACCCTGCTTGCCATTCCCTTCTTCACCTTCATGGGCATCATTCTCGAACGCAGCGGCATGGCCGAGGATCTTCTCGACACCATCGGCCAGCTCTTCGGGCCGATCCGGGGCGGTCTCGCCTTTGCCGTGATCCTCGTGGGCGCACTCCTTGCCGCCACGACCGGCGTCGTCGCCGCTTCGGTCATCGCGATGGGCCTCATCTCGCTGCCGATCATGCTGCGGTATGGCTACGACCGGCGAACGGCGACCGGAGTCATCGCGGCCTCGGGAACGCTGGCGCAGATCATCCCGCCGTCACTGGTGCTGATCATCCTGGCCGACCAGCTCGGCCGGTCGGTCGGCGACATGTATCAGGGTGCGATCATCCCGGGCCTGATCCTGACCGGCATGTATCTGGGCTACATCTGCATGATCGCGATCTTTCAGCCGCACAAGGTGCCCGCCCTTCCGCCCGAAGCGCGCACGCTGGGCGGGGGCGTGACCTCGCTGATCGTCGTGCTGGCAGCCGGCACCGTCGCCGGCTATCTGATCCTTGTCTGGACCTATGCCGACTGGGGTGCGAACGCCGACGTCCTCGGGGCGACGGTCGCGACGGTGCTGGTCTACTGCTATGCGCTGACCGACCGCCATCTGGGCCTGAATCTGCTGTCGCGCCTTGCGCAGCAGGTCATCATGGTGCTGATCCCGCCGCTTGCGCTGATCTTCCTGGTGCTGGGCACCATCTTCATCGGCCTGGCCACCCCCACCGAAGGCGGCGCGATGGGTGCCGTCGGCGCGATGGTCCTCGCCTGGGCCAAGGGGCGCTTCAAGTTCCCGGTCCTGCAGTCGGCGCTGATCGCGACCACCCGGCTGTCGGCCTTCGTGATCTTCGTCCTGATCGGGGCGCGGATGTTCTCGCTGACGTTTTACGGCGTGAACGGCCATGTCTGGGTCGAAGAGCTGCTGACCGGGGTCCCCGGGGGGCAGTACGGCTTTCTCTTCGTGGTCAATCTGATCATCTTCATCCTCGGCTTCTTCATCGACTTCTTCGAGATCGCCTTCATCCTGGTGCCGCTTCTGATTGCTCCGGCACAGAATCTGGGGATCGACCTGATCTGGCTGGGGGTTATCCTCGGGGTGAACCTGCAGACGTCCTTCCTGACCCCGCCGTTCGGCTTTGCGCTGTTCTACCTGCGCTCCGTCGCGGCGAGGGTGCCCTATCTTGACAAGATCACCGGCAAGAAGATGGACGGGATCAAGACCGGCGAGATCTATAAGGGTGCCATTCCCTTCATCCTCATCCAGACCGCGATGATCTTTGTCGTCGTGTTCTTTCCGGGCATCGTGATGCATTACAAGGGACCGGTCGTCGATCCCTCGACCGTCGAGATCAAGGTGCCCGGCTTCAAGCCGCTTGCGCCAGGTGGCATCGGAGGCGCGCCCGCCGCACCCGGCAGCCTGCCCGGCCTGCCGGGCGCCCCGACCCTCGGCGACCCCGCGACCGGGGGCCAGGCATCCCCCCCGGCACCCGGTGGGCTGCCGACCCTGCCCGGCACGCCTCAGCTCGGCGCGCCGGTGCTTACCCCCTGACCCAAGCGCCATGGCGATGAGAAAGGCCCCGGATCGCTCCGGGGCCCTAGCTTCTCGAACCGGGGGCGACCCTACAGCTTGCCAGCCTGCTGCTGGGTCATCATGAAGACGTCATAGTTGTATTCGGCGATCTGCGCCCAAAGATAGGCGTCCCGCTTGTACGCCTGCTGGCTGTCGTAGATCTTCTTGAACGGCGCATTGGTGGCGCTGATCTCGGCATATGTCGAGATCGCCGCCTCATAGGCCGCCGCCATCACATCCGCCGGGAAGGGCCGCAACTGCGCGCCGTTTGCCACCAGCGACTTCAGCGCCGTCACGTTCTTCCAGTCGTAGTTGGCCATCATGTTGGAATTGGCCGCTTCGGACGCCGTTTTCAGGATCGACTGGTAGGTCGGTGTCAGTTCATTCCATTTGGCCAGGTTGACCATGTTGGACAAGGTCGGACCGCCCTCCCACCAGCCGGGATAGTAGTAATAGGGTGCCACCTTGTAGAAGCCGAGCTTTTCGTCGTCATAGGGTCCGACGAATTCCGCGGCATCGATGGTGCCCTTTTCCAGCGACGGATAGATGTCGCCGCCCGCGATCTGCTGCGGCACGACGCCCAGCTTCTCGATGATCTTGCCGCCGAAGCCGCCGATCCGCATCTTCAGACCCTGCATGTCCGCGACGCTGTTGATCTCCTTGCGATACCAGCCGCCCATCTGCACGCCGGTATTTCCGGCCGGAATGTATTGCAGGTTCCGGGTGTTGTAGAATTCGTTCAGCATGTCGATGCCGCCGCCGTAATAGAGCCAGGCGTTCATCTGCCGGTAGTTCAGCCCGAAAGGCACCGTGGTTCCAAGCGCGTTGGTCGGATCCTTGCCCCAGTCGTAATAGGCCGCGGTATGCGCCATTTCGACCGATCCGGTCGCAGCGGCTTCGGCCGCTTCCAGCCCCGGAACCAGCTCGCCCGCCGGAAAGACCTGCAGCGTGAATTTGCCGTCCGTCGCTTCGGACACGTATTTCGCCGTCGTTTCGGCGGCACCATAGATCGTGTCCAGCGATTTCGGGAAACCGGACGCGACCCGCCAGGTCACGGTCGGCGATTCCTGTGCGATGGCGGGCGCCGCCAGCGCCACCGCGCCCGCGGCCACGCCGCCGACGGAAGCTTTCGTCAGAAATGAGCGTCGATCCATTCAGAACTCCTCCTGTGTTGGCCCCGGGTGCGCCTTCGTTTGCGTGCGTCCCGACAAGTGCGAGATAGACCGTAAGCAACCCCCTGCAAGATAGGAACACAAATCTGCACGCCAAACGGCTTCGCCGGTAAAAATACCTTACCAAATCGCGGATATCCGATCAGGGTCGAGTTTGGTGGCGCCACCATCGGCAAACCGCCTGCCTGAAGCACAGCCCCGGAAGACCGGTGCCGACGCCCCCTGGCGGCAACAAATTGCGCAAGGTCTGTCACCTTGCAACCGCTGTCCTTGCCCGTTCCGTCGCCAAACGACCGCCCCGGCAGCGGAAACCGGCCCGCGCCCCTTGCAAAACGCAAACCGCATGCCAACTTCCCGACGCATCCGATCCGGGGGACCGCTTGACCTATCTTCTGTTTCTGGTCGGCCTTGCCGGCCTTGTTGCCGGTGGCGAGTTGCTGGTGCGCGGCGCCTCGAGCATTGCCCGGGCCTTCCACCTGTCGCCGATGCTCATCGGTCTGACCATTGTCGGCTTCGGCACCTCGGCCCCCGAACTCATCGTCTCGGTTCAGGCCGCGCTGGAGGGCAAGCCCGGCATCGCCATCGGCAATGTGCTGGGGTCGAACATCGGCAATACGCTGCTGATTCTGGGGGCTTCCGCCTTGCTTGCGCCGCTGATCATTCCGGGCCGGAAGCTCTGGCGTGATCTTTTCTTCATGCTGGCAGCGACGGCGGCGATCTGGGTCATGCTTCTGGACGGGACAGTCACCCGGCTGGACGGGTTTCTCCTCATCGCGGGCCTGCTGGCCTTTCTGGTCACCGCCTTCATCGCCGGCAGCGGGCACCCCCCCGAGGGCGGCGCTGAACCGTCTGGCCCCGCCTGGAAGCCATGGGCCATCACCGGCGCGGGACTTGTGCTTCTGGTGATCGGCGCACGGTTCCTGGTCGACAGTGCAACCATGATCGCCCGTGACTTCGGCATCTCCGAGGCCGTGATCGGCCTCACCATCGTCGCCGTCGGCACGTCGCTTCCAGAGATGGCCACCAGCATCATCGCCGCGTTCCGCAAGCACACCGAGATCGCGGTCGGCAACATCGTCGGCTCGAACATCTTCAACATCTTCGGCATCCTCGGGATCACCGCCCTCCTCACCCCGATCCCGGCCGAGGCCCGCTTTGCCGCAATCGACATGCCATGGGTGGCTGCGTCGGCGGTCGGCCTGACGGTGGTCGCCTTTGTCCTCGGCGGCCTGCCCCGCATCGCCGGGATCGGCCTGCTGGCAGCTTACGGCGGCTACATTTGGTTGCTCGGCTGAAGCGCAACCGGAACGGATCGTCGATCTGCGACGGGCGGTCATGCGAAAGTTGCGCAGCGTGGCGCTATGCCGCAACAAAAGTTCAAAATTACCGCAGTCACACGACATTTTCGTATTGCAAATCCGGTTGACGCCCGGCATACCCCGGCCTAAGTTCCGACCGGACACAAAAGGATGGGCCGATGGCCAGACTTCTTGTCATCGTAGGAAGGACGCGCATGGGCCGGTGACGGTTGACCATAGTGGTTCCCATGCGCCCCCGATGGAAACTCCGGGGGCTTTTTGTTGCGCAGAACGGAGACGCGAGATGTCGAAGCAGATGACCGGAGCGAGGATGGTGATCCAGGCCCTGAAAGACCAGGGCGTCGAGGTCGTCTTCGGCTATCCCGGCGGCGCCGTGCTTCCCATATATGACGAGATGTTCCAGCAAAACGACATCCGCCACATCCTCGTGCGCCACGAACAGGGCGCGGTCCACATGGCCGAAGGCTATGCGCGGTCCACCGGCAAGCCCGGCGTGGCGCTGGTCACCTCCGGCCCCGGGGCCACGAATGCCGTCACCGGCCTGACCGACGCGCTGATGGATTCGATCCCGATCGTGGTGCTGACCGGCCAGGTCCCGACCTTCATGATCGGCACCGACGGCTTCCAGGAGGCCGACACGGTGGGCATCACCCGGCCCTGCACCAAGATGAACTGGCTGGTGAAGGACACCGCGAAACTGTCCGACACGATCCATCAGGCGTTCCACGTCGCCACCCACGGTCGCCCCGGCCCGGTGCTGATCGACATCCCGAAGGACGTGCAGTTCGCCACCGCCGACTATGTCCCGGCGGAAAGGGCCAAGGTCAGCCATTACCAGCCTCGGACGGAAGGCGACCCCGACCAGATCGCCCGCCTGGTCCAAATGATGGAAGCGGCGGAACGCCCGATCTTCTACACCGGCGGCGGTGTCATCAACTCCGGCCCCCGCGCCAGCGCGCTCCTGCGCGACCTGGTGGCCGAGACGAACTTCCCCATCACTTCGACCCTGATGGGTCTGGGATCCTACCCGGCATCCGGCAAGAACTGGGTCGGGATGCTGGGGATGCACGGGCTTTACGAGGCCAACCTGGCCATGCACGGCTGCGACCTGATGATCAACATCGGCGCGCGCTTCGATGACCGGATCACCGGACGGATCAAGGACTTCAGCCCGAAGTCGAAAAAGGCCCATATCGACATCGACCCCTCGTCGATCAACAAGGTCATCCGTGTCGACGTGCCCATCGTCGGCGACGTGACGCGCGTGCTGGAAGAGGTCATCCGCCAGTGGCGCGCGCGCGGATCGAAAACCGACACGCGCGGGCTGGCGTCCTGGTGGAAGCAGATCGACGAATGGCGCGCGGTGAAATGCCTCAGCTACAAGCCCTCCGCCACCACGATCAAACCGCAATATGCGCTGGAACGGCTGGAGGCGCTGACCAAGGGCATGGACCGCTACATCACGACGGAAGTCGGCCAGCACCAGATGTGGGCCGCGCAGTTCCTGGGGTTCGAGGACCCGAACCGCTGGATGACCTCCGGCGGCCTTGGCACCATGGGCTACGGCCTGCCCGCGTCGATCGGGGTGCAGATCGCCCACCCCGAGGCGCTGGTGATCAACGTGGCGGGTGAGGCGTCCTGGCTGATGAACATGCAGGAAATGGGCACCGCGATGCAGTTCCGCGCGCCGGTGAAGCAGTTCATCCTGAACAACGAACGCCTCGGCATGGTCCGCCAGTGGCAGGAACTTCTCCACGGCGAACGGTATTCGTCGTCCTGGTCCGAAAGCCTGCCCGATTTCGTGAAACTGGCCGAGGCCTTCGGCTGCAAGGGCATCAAATGCGACGACCCGAAAGACCTTGATGATGCGATCATGGAGATGATCGCCTACGACGGCCCGGTGATCTTCGACTGCCTGGTGGAAAAGCACGAGAACTGCTTTCCGATGATCCCGTCAGGCAAGCCGCACAATGAAATGCTGCTCTCGGCGGATGCCGATGCCTTCAAGTCCGGTGCCGTGCTGGTCTGACAGGACGAATCGGGGACCAGCCCCCGCACTGCCGGGAAAGTTGTCGACAGAAAATGAAGGGGACATCATGTCCGCACTGAACATCAAGAAGGGCTCCAGCAGCCATTCCGCCTACGACCTCCGCGCCACCACCAGCGAGATCGAGGAATCCCACACCCTCGCCGTGATCGTGGAAAACGAGCCCGGCGTCCTTGCCCGGGTCATCGGCCTCTTCTCGGGGCGCGGCTACAACATCGACAGCCTGACCGTGGCCGAGGTCGACCACACCGGCCACCGCAGCCGCATCACCGTCGTCACCCGCGGCACGCCTGCCGTGATCGACCAGATCGAGGCCCAGCTTTCCCGCATGGTCCCGGTCCACGCGGTCCAGGACCTGACCGCCGATGGGCCCTCGGTGCAGCGCGAACTGGCGCTGGTCAAGGTCAGGGGCAAAGGCGACCACCGGATCGAGGCGCTCCGCCTTGCCGAGATCTTCCGGGCAAATGTGGTCGATTCGACGCTGGAAAGCTTCGTCTTCGAAATGACCGGCACGCCCGACAAGATCGACGCCTTCGCCGAACTCATGCGCCCGCTGGGCCTGGTCGAGATCGCGCGCACCGGCGTCGCGGGGCTCAAGCGCGGGGTCTAGATCGGGAGGATGTCTGCTGGAAACATCATCCCGATCTCGCTTCCCGATGGTCGCGTGATTGACGCGGAAAACCGGAGTCCACTTTTCCTCATCACGCTTTAGCTGTTCCGTGCCGGATACAGATAGTCGCGTGCCATCGGCACGGTGCCGCGCGCCTTTGCCAGTTGCAGCTGGTGGATCACCATGTGCCCCTCGGCAAAGCCGGTTTCGGCCCCGTGCAGGTAATAGCGCCACATCCGCACAAAGCGGTCGTCCTGCAACTGCCGAACCCGCTCGATGTTCGCGTCGAACCGCTTCAGCCATTCCTGCAGGGTCCGCTCGTAATGGCCACGCCAGACCTCGAGGTCGGACAGGATCAGCCCGGTCTTTTCCACCGCCCGCATCGCCTGGCTGATCGTCGGGCAATAGGCGCCGGGGAAGATGTATTTGTTGAACCAGGGCGAGATCGTGTCCGGCGGCGACCAGCGCCCGATGTAGTGGATCAGCGCCACCCCGTCCTGCGGCATCAGGTCGGCGACCTTCTGGAAATAGGTGCGCAGGTAAGGCAGGCCGACATGCTCCATCATCCCGACGGACACTACCCGGTCATAGCTTTCCTCGACTGTGCGGTAGTCCTGCAAGCGGAACTCGACCTGTCCTTCCAGCCCGGCCTCGCGCGCCCGGCGCTGCGCCTCGGCCAGTTGCACTTCGGACAGCGTGATCCCCGTCACCTTGACCCCGTGGTCGCGCGCCAGAGTCAGGGCCAGCGTTCCGAAGCCGCAACCGATGTCCAGCACCCGCAGTCCCGGCCGCAACAGAAGTTTGCCGCCGATATGCGCCATCTTGGCCGCCTGCGCCTCTTCCAGCGACATGTCGGGGCGGCGGAAATAGGCACAGGTGTATTGCTTGGTCTCGTCCAGGAAAAGGTCGTAAAGCTCGGGCGAGATATCGTAGTGATGCGCGACGTTCTTCCGCGCGACGCCGATGCGGTTCCACAGCGACCAGGACTTCGCCCATTTCAACAGCGCGTTCAGCTGCGGCAGCGGCGGCGGAAGCCAGCGGTCGCGGGCATTGCGCATGGCAAAGGTCATGAAGCTGCGGACGTCGTTGTCGCGCAGGGTGAGCCGGCCGTCCATATAGGCCTCGCCGATCGCAAGATCAGGGCTGAGCAGCGCCTTTCGCGGCAGGGCGGGATCGTGCAGGACGATGCCGGTTTCCGGCGGGCCGCCCGGCCCGAAGCGCCGGGTCGATCCGTCCGCAAACGTCAGGTCCAACTGTCCCGTCCGCACGCCAAGGCGCAGCAACAGCGCCAATGCCCGATTCCAGATCATTCCTTGCCCTCTCGCCAGAGAAACCGTTCCATAATGACGCAGGGCGCGACAACTGGTTACCGGGGCTCACGGGGGCTCACGGAAATTTGTAGGCCGCTTTTCCAGAAAGGCCGCAACGCCCTCGCGGAAATCGGCACTGGCACCGCAGACGCCCTGAAGCCGGGCCTCGATGGCAAGTTGCTCCTCCAGGCTATGATCGAAGGCCCCGCGCAAGGCCGTTTTCAGCGCGGCATGGGCAACCGCCGGACCCCGGGCCAGTTTCGCGGCCCGCGCGGCCACCACCTCGGCAAAGCGGTCGTCGGGGACCGCCTCCCAGATCATCCCCCAGGCCTCGGCCTGACGCGCGCCGACCGGCTCGGCCAGAAGCGTCGCCCCCATCGCCCGCTGAAGGCCGATCCGGCGCGGCAGAAAGCTGGTCCCGCCCGCGTCCGGGATCAGGCCGATCCGGGTGAAGGCCTGCAGGAACACCGCAGTTTCGCAGGCGATCACCAGATCGCAGGCAAGCGCAAGGTTCGCCCCGGCCCCGACCGCCGCACCGTTCACCGCCGCGATGACCGGGACCGGGGCTTCGGTGATCGCCCGGATCATCGGCACGTAGTCTTCGTTGAGGATCGCCTCGAAAGCCGCGGCTTCCAGCCCCGCGGCGTCGGTCAGATCCTGACCCGAACAGAAGGCCCGCCCGGCACCGGTCAGCACGATGACCCGCGCCGAATGCCCCGCCAGCAAAGCCGCAGTCAGCTGCCGCCGCAGCGCGTGGTTCAGGGCATTCATCACCTCGGGCCGGTTCAGCGTGATCCGATGCACACCGTCCTCGACCTCGACCGTGACCAGATCGCCCATTGTCCGCCTCCGCCTGCTTTGCCCCCAGCCTATCGCTGGTCGGGCGCGGCACCCAAGGCAAACGCGGCGTCACTCCCGCAGGATTTCCCGCACCTGGGCCTCTTCCTGCGGCGAAAGCGAGGCTTCGGGCGCCACCCGTCGCCGTCCTGCCGCCACAGCGACACCGATTCCGGCAAGCAACAGCGCCGGACCGGCAAACCAAAGCACCAGATTCGCCCCTCTGGCCGGCGGGTTGAACAGAACGCCCTCGCCAAAGCGGGCGACGACAAAGTCGAAAACCTGGGCATCGGTATCGCCCGCCACCAGCCGCTCGCGGACAATGAGCCGCAGGTCGCGGGCGATCGGCGCGTTCGAATCATCGATCGTTTCACCCTGGCAGACCGGGCAGCGGATGTCGGCGCTGATCGCGCGCGCGCGCGCCTCCAGCACGGGGTCAGCCAGCATCTCATCCGGCAGGACTGCCCAGGCCGGAGTCGCCAAAAGGAACAGGGCAAGAATGTAGGATGGGCACCTTGCCCACCGACCTATCAGAAACAGCCTCATTCCGCAGGGACTCCCATGGGCACGCGCTTGGCACCTGCAGCCACCCGGTAGCGGCGGTCCGAAAGGCTGACCAGCCCCCCCAGCGCCATCAGGATCGCCCCGCCCCACAGCCAGTTGGCGAAGGGCTCGATGTAGCTGCGCACCGCGTAGCCGCCGTTTTTCTGCGGATCGCCCAGCACCAGATATATATCGCGCAGGAAGCCGTAGTAGATTGCCGCTTCCGTCGTCGGCATCTGCGCCACAGGATAGATCCGCTTTTCCGGGTTCAGCACCGCCACCACCGCTCCGGCCTGGGTTACCGTCATCCAGGCCGTGGTCGAGATGTAATTCGGCCCCTGCACCTCTTCGACCTTGTCAAGCCGCACTTCATAGCGGCCAAGCGGGAAGGTCTCGCCCTCCTGCACCACGCGGATGTCCTCGATCTTCCACGACATCATCGCGGCCACCGCGAAGATCGTGATTCCCAGCCCGCCATGCGCCATCGCCTTGCCCCAGTCCGCACGCGGCAGTCGGGAAAGCCGGCCAAGCCGCGCGCCAAGACCCTCGCGGCCGGTCCGTGCCCACAGATCGGTCAGGGCGCCGAAAAACACCCAGGCCCCCAGCGCCAGCCCGATCGGCCCCAGCGCCGTCCGGCCGGTCTGCATGGCAAAGGCCAAGCCGCCAAGCGCCAATGCCAGAAACAGCGCCGGACCAAGCTCCCGCAGCGACCGCCCGACCGAGCCCCGCTTCCAGGCCAGCATCGCCCCCACCGGCAGAATCAGCGCCAGAGCCACCATGAAGGGTGTGAAGGCCGCTTCGAAGAACGGCGGACCCACCGCAAGATCACGTCCCAGCAACATTGTGCCCACCAGCGGCCAGAGTGTTCCGATGAACACGACAAATGTCGACACGGTCAGCAGGATGTTGTTCGTCACCAGCGCGCTTTCGCGGCTGACCAGGCTGAACACGCCCCGCGCCTCCATCACCCCGGCCCGCAGGGCAAACAGCAGCAGCGCGCCCCCGATGAAGAAGCCGAGGATCATCAGGATGAAGACCCCCCGCGCCGGATCGCTGGCGAAGGCGTGGACCGAGGTGATCACGCCCGACCGCACGATGAAGGTGCCGATCAGGCTGAAGCCGAAAGCCATGATCGCCAGCAGGATCGTCCAGGATTTCAGGCTTTCCCGCTTTTCCACCACGATCGAGGAATGCAGCAGCGCCGCCGCCAGCAGCCAGGGCATGAAACTTGCGTTTTCCACCGGGTCCCAGAACCAGAAGCCGCCCCAGCCCAGCTCGTAATACGCCCACCAGGACCCCAGCGCGATGCCGATGGTCAGGAAGATCCAGGCCGCCAGCGTCCAGGGCCGGACCCAGCGCGCCCAGGCCGCATCGACCCGGCCCTCGATCAGCGCCGCGACCGCGAAGGAAAACGCGATGCTCAATCCGACATAGCCCAGATACAGGAACGGCGGATGGATCGCCAGCCCGACATCCTGCAAAAGCGGGTTCAGATCGCGCCCGTCCAGCGGCGGCACGGCCAGCCGAAGGAACGGGTTCGACGTCAAAAGCATGAACAGCATGAACGCCACGCCGACCAGCCCCTGCACCGCCAGCACCCGCGCGCGCAGCCGGTCCGGCAGGTTTCCTCCGAAAAAAGCCACCGCCGCGCCATAGACCGCCAGGATCAGCGTCCACAGCAGAAGCGAGCCCTCATGGTTTCCCCAGGTCCCGGTGATCTTGTAAAGCAGGGGCTTCAGACTGTTCGAATTGGAAAACACCAGCGCCAACGAGAAGTCGGACGTGATGAAGGCCCGCATCAGCGCCGCGAAGGCGAATGCCAGCAGCACCATCTGCAACCCCGCCGCAGGCTTCGCCACCGCCATCAGCCGCGCGTCGCCGGTGTAAGCTCCCCACATTGGCAGGCTGGACTGCACCAGCGCCACCATCAGCGCCAGGATCAGTGCGAAATGCCCAAGCTCGACGATCATCGACTTCTCCCGTTGGTTTTGCGGCATGATACGCCTGCCCGGGTCCGGGGGGAACCCCTGCGCCCTTCCGCCGCGCCCAGCCGGCACAATGCCCGAAACCAGCCGCCTCTCGCGCCGTTTTGCCGGTTGCCAGCGCCCGATCCGCCCCGTTACACCCGTCACAAACGGAGGTTGCCATGCCCAGAACCATCCTGATCGGCGCGCCCATCGACACCGGCCAGAAACATCCGGGCTGCCTGATGGGCCCTGCCGCGTACCGTGTCGCCGGAATCGCGCGCGAGGTCGCCGCCGAAGGCCACGGGGTCGAGGACTGGGGCGACCTCACCCTTCCCGACCTGCGGCAGGTAACCTGCGCGAACCCGGCCGTTCACGCCCTGGCCGAGACGGTGGGCTGGGCCGAAATCCTGATGGACCGGGTCGATGACGCCCTCAGCCAGGGTGGCTTTCCGATCGTCATGGGCGGTGACCACTCGCTTGCGCTCGGCTCGGCCGCCGGCGCCGCCGCCTTCGCGGCCCGCACGGACCGGCCGCTGTTCCTGCTGTGGCTCGACGCCCATTCCGACTTCCACACGCCGCTGACCACGACCTCCGGCAACCTGCACGGCACGCCCCTGGCCTATATCGCCGGCCGCGACGGATTCGACGCCTTCCCGCCCTTCCCGGCCCCGGTGCCAGCGCACCGGATCTGCATGTTCGGCATCCGCTCGGTCGATCCGGCCGAACAGGCCGCGATGCAAGAGCGCGACATCGCCATCAACGACATGCGCGTCATCGACGAACGCGGCCTCGTGGCCCCCCTGCGCGAGTTTCTCGACCGGGTCCGCGCCGAGGGCGGCATGCTGCACGTCAGCCTCGACGTCGATTTTCTCGACCCCTCCATCGCGCCCGCCGTCGGCACCACCGTCCCCGGCGGCGCCACCTTCCGCGAGGCGCATCTGGTGATGGAGCTTCTGCACGAAAGCGGGCTCGTCACCTCGCTCGACCTGGTGGAACTGAACCCCTTCCTCGACGATCGCGGCATGACCGCGCGGCTGATGGTCGATCTTGTCGGCAGTCTGATCGGCAAGAAGGTCTTCGACCGGCCGACGCGATCAAAATAGCCTGTCATCGTTGCACAGGATATTCCGGGGTCCGGGGCAGCGCCCCGGAGGCTGGTCTCAGAGATCCCGATAGACGTGCGCGCGCCCCTGCGGATCGGTCACCACCCAATGGTCCCCCTCCGACCGCAGATAGCCCGGTCCCACCGGCACCTTGCCGTGCCCGCCGGGAATATCCAGCACATAGGTCGGCTGGGCGATTCCGGTCAGCCGGCCGCGCAGGGCCGCCATCAGCGCCTGTCCCTCGGCCAGCGTCACCCGGAAATGCCCGGTTCCCTTCGCCAGGTCGGGGTGATGCAGGTAGTAAGGCTTCACCCGGTGCCGGATCAGCCCGCGGAACAGCGCTTCCAGGATCCCGGTTTCAGCATTCACCCCGCGCAGCAGCACTGTCTGCGACAAAAGCGGCACACCCGCACGGCTCAGCCCCCGCAACGCAGCCCCCGCAGCTTCGGTGATCTCGTCCGGATGGTTCACATGCACCACCATCCAGACCGGCAGCGCCCGGTCCAGCACCGCCACCAACCGTTCCGTCACCATTTCCGGTGCCACCACGGGAATGCGCGTGTGGAACCGCACCACCTCCAGCGTCCCCAGCGCCTCCAGCCGGTCCAACATCGTCCCCAGCCGCCGCGCCGACAGCACCAGCGGGTCTCCACCGGTGAAGATCACCTCACGCACCGCAGGAGTGGCCCGCAGATACGCCACCACCCGGTCGAACTCCGCCGCGCCCAGAGGACCGCCGTCCCCCACCGTCTCGCGGCGGAAGCAAAAGCGGCAATAGACTTCGCAGGTCTTCGTCGCGTGCAGGATCGCCCGGTCGGGATAGCGGTGCGTCAGGCCGGGCACCGGGGCATGGGTGCCATCCCCGATCGGATCGACCATCTCCTCCGGCCGCACCTGAAGCTCACGCACATCCGGCACGAACTGGCCCCGGACGCCCGCCGACGCCACTTCGGCCATTGCCGGGGACACCCGCACCCGGAACTCAGCGGCAACCGCTTCCAGAGCCACTCGATCCGCAGCATCGGTCAACCCCGCGCGCTCCAGCGCATCAAGGCTCGTCAGGGCATGCGGGTTGGGTCCAGTCCTCATGGCGCGCCGCCCTACATGCCGCCTGCCCCAAGCGCAAGTCCGCGCAGGGTGGGCGATCGGCCCACCGCCCCGTCGATGCCCCCAAAGTCGGTCAGTGCACCCGGAACTCGCCGACCACGTTCCGCCATTCCCGAGGGCCGATCATTTTCCGGTGGGTGAAGCGGACCGAATGAAGCGGTCCGTCGATCTTGTCCTGCCAGAACTCGATGAACCTGAAAAGGGCGGGATAATCAGGCGCAAGATCGTAGTCCTGCCAGATGAAACTGTTCAGCACGCTTCGGTGGTCCGGCATCCGGTAATAAAGCTCGGCGGTGGTCAGCCCATAGCCCTTCAGCATCAACTGCGTCTCGCGCCCGATCATCTTGTTCTCCTTTCGGATCGCTCCTGGCGGAATCATGCCAAACGGCCATTGAAAATCAATGAAAACAAAATGTTGTCACTCTTCCTTCGGTGCTGCCAGCGCGGCGGCAGCCGACCATTGCACCCCATAGCTGGGATGGTGTATCGTGATTTCTGCTAGATATTGTTCCCGCAAGGAAGGCGCCTGCCGACATGGTCGACACCCCGGAAGATACTGACAAAAAACAGCAAAATCCGGATCGCCCCACCTGGCACGGCCCCCAGATCGACATCTCCGCCGAGATGAAGACCGCCTATCTCGACTATGCGATGAGCGTCATCGTGTCGCGCGCGATCCCCGACCTGCGCGACGGGCTGAAACCGGTGCATCGCCGCATCCTGTTCGCGATGCAGGAATCCGGGAACACCCACGACAAGGCCTATCGCAAATCCGCCCGCCCCGTGGGCGACACGATGGGGAAATACCACCCCCACGGCGACTCGGCGATCTACGACGCGCTGGTGCGGATGGCGCAGCCGTTTTCCATGTCGCTGCCCCTGCTTGACGGACAGGGCAACTTCGGCTCGATGGACGGCGATAACGCGGCGGCCATGCGCTATACCGAAGTCAGGATGGACAGGCCCGCCGCCTTCCTGCTGGCCGACATCGACAAGGAAACCGTCGATTTTCAGGACAACTACGACGGCAAGGACCGCGAACCGACCGTCCTGCCCGCCCGTTTCCCCAACATGCTGGTCAACGGTGCCGGCGGTATCGCGGTCGGCATGGCCACCAACATCCCGCCGCACAACCTGGGCGAGGTGATCGACGGCACCCTCGCGCTGATCGCTGACCCCGACATCAGCATGGAAGCGCTGATGGAGATCATCCCTGCCCCCGATTTCCCGACCGGGGGCCAGATCCTTGGCCGCTCCGGCGCGCGGAAGGCCTATCTCGAAGGGCGCGGCAGCGTCATCATCCGCGCCAAGACCCATATCGAGGAAGTGCGCAAAGACCGCTGGGCCATCGTCATCGACGAGATCCCCTATCAGGTCAACAAGGCCACGATGATCGAAAAGATCGCCGAGCTGGTCCGCGAAAAGCGGGTCGAGGGCATTGCCAACATCGCCGACGAATCCGACCGGATCGGCGTGCGCGTGGTGATCGAACTCAAGCGCGACGCGACGCCCGATGTCGTCCTGAACCAGCTTTTCCGCTTTTCCGCGATGCAGGTCAGCTTCGGCTGCAACATGCTGGCGCTGAACGGCGGGCGGCCAGAACAACTGACCCTTCGCGATTTCCTCAGCCATTTCATCACCTTCCGCGAGGAGGTTGTCGCCCGCCGCACCGCATTCGAACTGCGCAAGGCCCGTGAACGCAGCCACGTCCTCTGCGGTCTGGCCGTGGCCGTCTCCAACGTCGATGAGGTCGTCCGCACCATCCGCGCCTCCGCCGACGCCGCCGAGGCGCGCGAGCGGCTGATGACCCGGCGCTGGCCCGCGCAGGATATCGCCCAGTACATCAAGCTGATCGACGACCCCAGCCACACGATCAACGACGACGGCACCTACAACCTGTCGGAAATCCAGGCCCGCGCGATCCTTGACCTGCGCCTTCAGCGCCTGACCGCGCTTGGCGTCAAGGAAGTCACCGACGAGTTGGAAGAACTGGCAGGCAAGATCAAGGACTTCCTTGACATTCTTGGCAGCCGCGACCGGATCATGGCGATCATCTCCGACGAACTGCGCGAAGTGAAGGCCCTCTTCGCCGTCCCCCGCCGGACCGAGATCACCGACTGGTCCGGCGACATGGAGGACGAGGATCTGATCGAGCGCGAGGACATGGTCGTCACCATCACCTCGGGCGGCTACATAAAGCGCACGCCACTGGTGGAATTCCGCAGCCAGAACCGCGGCGGCAAGGGCCTGGCCTCGATGCAGACCAAGGACGACGATGTGGTCACCACGCTTTTCGTCGCGAACACGCACACTTGGCTGTTGTTCTTCACAACCGACGGCATGGTCTACAAGCTCAAGACCTGGCGCCTTCCCCTTGCCGGCCGCACCGCAAAGGGCAAGGCGCTGGTCAACATCCTGCCGATCGATGCTGGTATCTCCATCGCCGCCCTGATGCCCGTCGATGTGCCCGAGGACGACTGGGGCAACCTGCAGATCGTCTTCGCGACCTCGGACGGCGACGTGCGGCAGAACGACCTTTCCGACTTCACCAACGTCAAGCGCAACGGCAAGATCGCGATGAACCTGCCCGAGGGCATCACCCTGGTGAACGCCGCCATCGCCGACGACCAGGACGACGTGATGCTGGTCACCGAGGCCGGCCGCGCCATCCGCTTCTCCACCACCGAGATCCGCGTCTTCAAATCGCGCGGCTCCACCGGCGTCCGCGGCATCCGCCTGGCCCAGGGCGACCACGTCGTCTCGATGTCGATCATCCGCCACTTCGAGGCCGACCCGGCCGAGCGCGAGGCCTACCTCAAGCAGCGCCGCCTGATGGCCGGTGTCACCGAGGACGACGAGGACGACGAGGAAGAAACCGTTGCCGCAGGCCAGCTTAGCCCGGAACGCTACAGCGAGATGTCCGCCGCCGAGGACCTGATCCTGACCATCACCAAGGGCGGTTCCGGCAAGCTCTCCTCCTCCCACGACTATCCCGTCCGGGGCCGTGGCGGCATGGGCGTCAAGGCCATCTCCCCCGGACCGCGCGGCGGCAGGATCGTCGCGTCCTTCCCGGTGGACCTGGCCGACCAGATCATGCTCGCCACCTCCACCGGCCAGTCGATCCGCGTGCCGGTCGACCAGATCAGCTTCCGCTCGCGCAGCGCCGGCGGGGTCAAGGTCTTTGCCGTCGCCGCCGATGAGGATGTCGTCTCGGTCGCCCGCGTCGCCGACCAGGGCGATGACGCTTGAGCGGCGACTTGCAGCCCTGGCGGCTGCGGGCGAAACCATCACCTATGGCGAGCTTGCGCGCGAGCTTGGCCTTCGCATGGCCGAACTGACCGCCGGACTGGAAGCCCTGATGGAGCAGGACCTCCGCGCCGGGGCACCCCTGCGGGCCGCGCTGGTGCGGCAGCGTCTCTCACCGCACCAATCGCCGGCTCCGGGGTTCTTCCTCAAGGCCGCCGAACTCGGCCGCCCTGATGTCGACGTCGAGGCCGAACGCCGGGCCTTGTTCGCAAGCCCCCCACCCTTTACATCCGCGCCATGACCGAACCACTCCACATCATCGGCGGCGGCATGGCGGGGTCCGAGGCGGCCTGGGCCGCCGCCAACCTCGGTGTTCCGGTGGTCCTGCACGAGATGCGGCCCGGGGTCGGAACCTTCGCCCATCGAACGGGCGATTTCGCCGAAATGGTCTGTTCCAACTCCTTCCGCTCGGACGACCACGAACAGAACGCGGTCGGCCTTCTGCATTGGGAAATGCGCGCGGCGGGGGGACTGGTGATGCAGATGGCCGAGCAGCACCGCCTTCCGGCGGGTGGCGCGCTGGCCGTCGATCGCGAACCTTTCGCCCGCGCCGTCACCGGCAAGCTGAAGTCGCATCCGCTGATTTCAACGTCGCTTGAAGAAGTTACCCAGCTCCCCTCATCCGGCCATTGGATCATTGCGACCGGCCCGCTGACCAGTCCCGCGCTGGCAGAGAGCATTCGCCAGGCGACGGGTGCCGAGGCTCTGGCCTTCTTCGACGCCATCGCACCCATTGTATATACAGAGACCATCGACATGTCCGTCGCCTGGCTGCAAAGCCGCTACGACAAGGGCGAGACCGAGGAAGAGCAGCGCGCCTACATCAACTGTCCGATGACCCGGGATGAGTATGAGGCTTTCATCGACGCTCTTCTCTCCGCCGAAAAGACCGAGCGTCACGAAGGCGAGACTGCAGGCTATTTCGACGGCTGCCTGCCCATCGAAGTCATGGCCGAACGCGGTCGCGAAACCCTTCGCCACGGCCCGATGAAGCCCGTGGGCCTGACCAATGCGCACAAGCCGGATGAAAAGGCCTATGCCGTGGTGCAACTGCGCCGCGACAACAAGCTGGGCACCCTGCACAACATTGTCGGCTTCCAGACCAAGATGAAATACGGCGCGCAAACCGCTGTATTCAAGATGATTCCGGGGTTGGAGAACGCCAGTTTCGCTCGCCTTGGCGGCATCCACCGCAACACCTTCATCAACTCGCCAACGCTGCTGGACGCGCAGATGCGGTTGAAATCCCGCCCGTATATACGCTTTGCCGGTCAGATCACCGGGGTTGAAGGCTATGTCGAATCCGCCGCGATGGGACTGCTTGCCGGAAGAATGGCCGCGCACGATCTTCTCGGGCGCGACCTGCCCCCGCCGCCACCCGAAACCGCGATGGGCGCGCTGGTGACGCATATCACCGGCGGGGCCGAAGCGAAGACCTTCCAGCCGATGAACGTCAACTTCGGCCTCTTTCCCCCCATCGACGCCAAGGGCGGCCGCCGAGGTCGGCATGACCGCTACAAGGCCTATACCGACCGGGCCAAGACGGCCTTCACCGAATGGCTTTCGTAACCCGCTTCGCCCCCAGCCCCACCGGTCCCCTGCACCTCGGCCATGCCTATTCCGCGATCCTCGCGCATGACATGGCGCGCGCTGCGGGCGGCCGGTTCCTGTTGCGGATGGAGGACACCGACCTCGAACGCTCGAAACCCGAATATGCCGCAGGGATCCAGGACGACCTGCACTGGCTTGGTCTGGGCTGGGATGGCCCGATCCGGCGCCAGTCTGACCACATCGCCGCCTACAATTCCCGCCTCGAAGCGCTGGTTCCGCAGGACCTTCTCTATCCCTGCTCCTGCACCCGATCCGACATCCGCTCGGCGCTTGCCGCCCCGCAAGAGGGCGTGGTCTTCCACGTCTATCCCGGCACCTGCCGCCATCGCAGCCGGGACAGCCGCCGTCCGGGCGACGCCCTGCGCCTGAATCTCGCCGCGGCACTTGCAAGGCTCCCGGCTTCCGACCTTGCCTTTCCTGAAACCGGCCCGGGGCATGCGGGGTTCCGGCGCATCGATCCGGTGGCCGCCCTGGCGCAGATCGGCGACGTTGTCCTGTCGCGCAAGGGCGAGGATATCGTGGCCTATTTCCTCGCCGCCGTCCTGGACGATGCCGACCAGGGCGTGACGCATGTGATCCGGGGCGACGACCTGTTCGACTTCACGCCGGTCCAGGTGATCCTGCAGCGGCTGTTCGGTCTGCCCACCCCCACCTACCACCACCACCGCCTGATCCGCGACGATCAGGGCAAGCGCCTGGCCAAGCGCGACGATGCCCGGGCGCTGTCGAAATTCCGGGCCGAGGGCGCAACCCCTGCCGACATCCGCCGCATGGTCGGGTTACCGAAACCTTAACACCCGCAGCCAAGCCCTTGATTTCGTTTCACCCGCAAGAGCGTCCACGCGTGGTCGGGTGCAGGATCTCAACCTCCTCATTCCCTCGGACCGCCGTGTAGAAGCAGGACCGCCGATTGGTGTGGCAGGCCGGTCCCTCCTGTTCGACCAGCGCCAGCAGGCAATCCCGGTCGCAATCCAACCGCAGCTCGACCAGCCGCTGCTGGTGCCCGGAGGTCGCTCCCTTGACCCAGAACTCCCCCCGCGACCGCGACCAGTAGGTCAGCTTCCCGCTGGCCAGCGTCGCCGCGACCGCGGCCGCGTTCATCCAGGCCAGCATCAGAACCTCACCCGACCCTGCCTCCTGCGCCACGCAGGGGATCAACCCGCTTGCATCATACTTCAGTGTGGCCGGGTCGAAGGGCATGGCTCTCTCCTTGGCAGTCAGGCCTGCCCGGACTACATACGAGGTCAGCCGGGGAAATTCCATGCGCGAAGGCGGTCAGTGCACGTGAGCGACAGCGATCTCATCAAGCTCTACTCGGCCCGCATCCTTGGGCTGGCGGCTGACATACCGCATCACGGGCGGCTCGCAGCCCCGCAAGGCACCGCACGCCGCCGCTCGCCGCTCTGCGGGTCAACCGTGACGGCGGATGTGATGGTCAAGGACGGGCGCATCGCCGCATTCGCCCAGGACGTGAAGGCCTGCGCGCTCGGACAAGCCTCGGCGGCGGTGCTGGGGGCGGTGGTGATCGGTCGGACCCTGCCCGAACTTCACGCCGCCCGCGACGGCCTGCGCGCCATGCTGAAAGGGGATGGCCCGGTTCCCGCAGCGCCGTTCGAGGGCTACGAAGTCCTCCTGCCCGCGCGCGACTACACGAACCGCCATGCCTCGATCCTGCTTCCGCTCGAGGCGATTTGTGAGGCGATGGAGGCGGCACTGGCCGCCGCCTGACAAAAAAACCGCCGCACATCCCGCTTGGGATGGCGGCGGCAGTGGCGCGTCTGGAACGGTGGACGGTGGGCCAGGCAAGGCGGACCGCCACTTTCGGGGGACAGAGCGCGGGGCAGACAACGTCAGGCGAGGCCGGGCAACGACAGCACGACAAACAGGATCACGAAAAGCGCGGACAGGCCGACCATATCTTCGGCCGCGCCCTCGGGTATCCGGGTGAACAGGGTCTTCATGGCGTCTGGCATCGCGTTCTCCATGGTTGTTGCCATATTGTTCTCATTTTTCGCACGGACTGTAAAGAACTTTTTAAGAACATCGGTGGAACGAACCACACCCATTGCCAATGGGTCCGATCTAACCCACCGAGATCAGCCTGATCGCCCGGTCCTGATCCATCAGCCAAAGCAGCGACCGGGCGGCCAGACCGCGCGGACTTGCCAGGGCGGGATCGTCGTGCATCAGCTTGCGCGCGTCCGATTGTGCAAGCGCCATCAGGGCGGCCTGCCGCTCGAGGTCAGCGACCCGAAACCGGGGCAGGCCCGACTGGGCCGTCCCGATCAGGTCGCCCGCCCCCCGCATCGCCAGATCCTCCTCGCTGATCCGAAAACCGTCTTCGGTGTCGCGGATCGTGGTCAGCCGCCGCGCCCCGGTTTCGTTCAGCGGCGCCTGATACAGCAAGAGGCAGGTCGAAGCCGCGTCGCCCCGTCCGACCCGACCGCGCAACTGGTGCAGTTGCGCCAGACCGAAGCTTTCCGCCTGCTCGATCACCATGATCGTCGCGTTGGGCACATCGACGCCCACCTCGATCACCGTGGTCGCGACCAGAACCGAGGTCTCTCCTGCCACGAACCGCGTCATCGCGGCATCCTTCTCGGCCGACGGCATCTGGCCATGGACAAGCCCGACGCGATCGCCCAAGGCTGCCCGCAGATGCCGGAACCGCTCTTCCGCGCTGGCGTGGTCCATGACTTCCGACTCTTCGACCAGCGGGCAGACCCAATAGGCCTGCCGTCGGTCCGCAACCGCCTTGCGCAGATGCTCCACCACTTCGTCCAGCCGGTCGGATGACACCATGGCGGTGCGGATCGGCTTGCGGCCCGCGGGTTTTTCGTCCAGCACCGAGACATCCATGTCACCATGCATCGCCAGCGCCAGGCTGCGCGGGATCGGCGTCGCCGTCATCACCAGCACGTCAACCGCATCGCCCTTTGCCCCAAGCTCCATGCGCTGCGCGACGCCGAAGCGATGCTGTTCATCCACGACGGCCAGGCGCAAGTCCTTGAACGCCACATCCTTCTGGAAAACCGCATGCGTCCCGACAAGGATCGGGATGCGTCCCATGGCCAGATCCTCAAGCTTCATCGCCCGCTCTGTCCCCCGGTCGCGGCCGGTCAGCACCTCCAGCCGGACGCCGGCGGCCCGGGCCAAGGGTGCCAGCCCCTCGAAATGCTGACGCGCCAGGATTTCGGTCGGAGCCATCATCACGCCTTGCCCGCCGGCCTCGACCGCAATCAACAGCGCCTGGAACGCGACGAGGGTCTTGCCCGCCCCGACATCGCCTTGCAGCAACCGGTTCATCCGCAGGGGTCTTGCCATGTCGGCCGCGATCTCCGCCACGGCCCGGACTTGCGCGCCGGTCGGCGCATAGGGCAGGCTTTCCAATACCTTGGCGCGCAAGACTCCGCTGCCCTCGGTGACGGCTCCCTTGCCACGGCGCATGCGCTGTCGGGCGATCGCCAAGGTCAGCTGATGGGCAAAAAGTTCGTCATAGGCGAGCCGTACGCGGGCCGGATGCGTGACAGCCAAGCCCGATGGACCATCGGGGGCATGCGCGACCCGAAGCGCGTCGGCCCAGTCCGGCCATCCCTCTCGGGCCTTCAGACCCGCATCGATCCATTCCGCCAGGACCGGCAGCCGCGCCAGCGCGCCGGCGACCGCCTTCGCGACCACCCGCAGGGTGACGCCTGCCGTAAGCGGGTAAACCGGCTCGTAGGCCGGGATCTCGCGGGCCTCCTCGACCCGCAGCACATGGTCGGGATGCACCATCTGCGCAATGCCGTCGAACAGCTCGACCCTGCCCGAGACCAGCCGCCTCTGCCCGGTTGGCAGCAGTTTCTGCAAGGCCTCGGCCCGGGCATGGAAATACACGAGCAGAAACTCGACTTTCCGGTCCCGGACATGAATCCGGTAGGGCCCGCCCTTCCGGCGCGGCGGGACGTGACTTCCGATCTCGACCTCGACCGTCAGCGTCGCCGGAGCGACAACATCGCGAACCGAGCCGCGCTGCGCCCGGTCCACGCCGGAATGCGGCAAAAGGTAAAGCAGGTCCTTGGGTCGGCTGACAGCCAGTCCCTGAAAGGCCTTTGCCGCCTTCGGTCCGACCCCTGGCAGTGTCTCCAGCTCGGCAAACAGCGGGAACAGCGTCTCGGGCCGCGTCATCCGCCAATCAGCCGCAGCCAGGCGTCCTCGTCAATGACGGCGACCCCCAGACGTTCGGCCTCCTTCGCCTTCGAGCCGGCACCGGGGCCGGCGACAAGCAGGTCCGTCCTGGCGCTGACCGACCCCGCGACCTTGGCCCCCAACGCCTCGGCCCGAGCCTTGGCTTCCGCGCGGGTCATGCGGTCCAATGTGCCGGTGAAGACCACGGTCTTGCCGAGCACCGGACTGTCCGACGCGGCGGCGGCGACAGGCAGCACCGACAGGCCTGCGATCAGCCGGTTCACCTCGGCCCGTTCCGCGCTGTCCGGGTGCAGCGCATCGACCAGGGCGCGGGCGCTGGTCGCACCGATGCCGTCGATGGCGATCAGTTCCTCCCAATCGGCGCCAGTGAAGCTGCGGGAGGCATCGATGGCCTGGATGAAACGCCCCCAGTTGCCGTAATGGCGGGCCAGCAGGCTGGACGAGGTTTCGCCGATGTGCCGGATACCCAGTGAAAAGATCAGCCGGTCGAGCGGGATGGCGCGCCGCGCCTCGATCGCGGCAAACAGCTTGGCGGCGGAAACCGCGCCGAATCCGTCACGATTCTTCAGCTTTTGCAACGCATTCGCGGCGTCTCTCTCGGCCAGGGTAAAGATGTCGGCCGGGGTTTTCACGGGCAGGGTTTCGTCCTTGAAAAACATCTCGACCTGCCTGGCCCCCAGGCCCTCGATGTCGAAGGCCCCGCGCGACACAAAGTGCTTCAATCGTTCCACGGCCTGCGCCGGGCAGATGAGCCCACCCGTGCAGCGGCGCACGGAATCGCCTTCCTCGCGGTGGGCGGGACTGCCACACTCAGGACATTCCTTTGGAAATACATAAGGTTGTGCATCCGTCTTGCGACGGGATAGGTCCACATCCGCAACCTTCGGGATGACATCACCGGCCCGGTAGACCTGGACCCAGTCACCGATGCGGATGTCCTTGCCCTCGCGGATCACTTGCCCGCGAGCGTCGCGTCCGGCGATGTAGTCCTCATTGTGCAGCGTCGCGTTGCTGACCACGACACCGCCCACCGTGACCGGTTTCAGCCGTGCCACAGGCGACAAGGCACCCGTGCGGCCGACCTGGATGTCGATTCCCAGAAGCTCGGTCCAGGCAAGCTCGGCCGGAAACTTGTGCGCGATGGCCCAGCGGGGGGTTGAGGCGCGAAATCCCAGCCGGGCTTGCAAGGCCAGCTCGTTCACCTTGTAGACAACGCCGTCAATGTCGTAGCCCAGGGTTGCCCGCTGCGCCTCGATCAGGCGGTAGCTGGCCAGCAGTTGATCGGGGTCAGAACAGAGGGCGGTCAGCGGATTTGTCTGGAATCCCATGTCCTTGAGGCGCAGGATCGCAGCAATTTGCGTCGTGGCGAGCGGCACGGAAACCTCGCCCCAGGCATAGGCGAAAAACCGGAGCGGGCGGCTGGCCGTGATCCGTGCGTCAAGCTGGCGCAGTGACCCGGCGGCGGCGTTTCTCGGGTTGGCGAAGGTCTTTTCGCCGCTCATGGCCTGGCGGTGGTTCAGCGCGGCGAACTCCGCATGCGACATGTAAACCTCGCCCCGCACTTCCAGAACCTCGGGTGCGCCGGACAGGCGCTGCGGAATGTCGGCAATCGTGCGGGCGTTTTCGGTGACGTTTTCGCCAACCTCGCCGTCGCCGCGTGTGGCCGCCTGCACAAGCACACCGGCCTCATAGCGCAAGGACAACGACAGCCCGTCGATTTTCGGTTCGGCCGTGTAGTCGAGTGCCGCCTGACGCCCAAGGAACTTGCGCACGCGGTCGTCGAATTCGGTCACTTCCTCGGCCGAGAACGCATTTTCCAGAGACAACATCCGCACCCGGTGCGCGACCTTGCCAAAGCCCTCCGCGACAGTCGCTCCGACCTGATCCGAAGGCGAATCCGGTCGTTTCAGGCCAGGAAACCGCGCCTCGATCGCGGCATTGCGCCGTTTGAGCGCATCATATTCGGCATCCGCAATCTCGGGCGCATCAAGCGTATGATAGGCGGTGTTCGCCGTTGTCAGAGCCTGTGCGAGCCGCGCAAGTTCTGCGCGCGCTTCGGCCTCTGTCAATGCCTCGACCGCCCTTTCCGACATGCCCGCCCCCCGACCTGCGAAAGCAAGGTAGGCGGCGGAACCATGAAGGTAAAGGTCAGGCGCTTGCGGCAAGCCTTGCCTGCCCGCCTGCCGGATCGCGCAGCACATAGCCCCGACCCCAGACGGTTTCGATGTAGTTGTCGCCGCCCGTGGCTTCGGCGAGCTTCTTGCGCAGCTTGCAGATGAACACGTCGATGATCTTCAGTTCCGGTTCATCCATGCCGCCATAGAGATGGTTCAGGAACATCTCCTTCGTCAGCGTGGTGCCCTTGCGCAGCGACAGAAGCTCCAGCATCTGGTATTCCTTGCCGGTCAGATGCACGGCCTTGCCTTCGACATCCACCGTCTTGGCATCGAGGTTGACAGAGATCCTGCCCGTCTTGATCACCGATTGGCTGTGGCCCTTGGACCGCCGGATGATGGCATGGATGCGCGCCACCAGCTCCTCCCGGTGGAAAGGCTTGGTCAGGTAGTCGTCCGCGCCGAAACCGAAGCCCTTGAGCTTGTTTTCGGTGTCGTCGGCACCCGACAGGATCAGGATCGGCGTTTCGATCCGGGCCTGCCGGACCTGACGCAAGACTTCATGCCCGCTCATGTCGGGCAGGTTCAGGTCAAGAAGGATCAGGTCGTAATCATACAACTTTGCCAGATCGATCCCGTCTTCGCCCATGTCGGTGCAGTATACGTTCAGATTGGCGTGGGTCAGCATCAGTTCGATGCTGCGCGAGGTCGTGGGATCGTCCTCGACAAGCAGAATGCGCATTGGTTAAATCTCCGCTCCGGTGGTTCATCGTTAACGACCTTGCCGGTGAATGGTTAACGTCAGGTTACTATGCCAGAGGACGAATCCCAATCCACTTAAAGTTGTCTGTATTTCCGGATCGACGTGACTTTCAAGCCATCCTCGCCGTGTTTTGTGGCCGCCGCTCGCCACAGAGCGAACTCTTCCTCGGACAAGGCATAGCGTTCCAGCGCCTCTTTCTCGGAGATCAGGCCGTAAACCACGGCTTTCACCACCACCGCCTTGCGGCTGGCCACCCATCGGCGGGTGTCGCCGGCCGGAAGATCCGCCCGGGAAAGAATGCTGCCATCGGGCAGCGTGACCTGCCTTGGACCGTCGACACGTTTGAGAAACATCACCGTTCCCTCGCTGATTTCGGGCAGGATGCCGGAACAGGCTTAATCAAAGCTGAAACAGGGGATTGAGAGTGCACAGCATTTTCCTATATTCGCCATCATTCCCGTAACCCGGACAATCGACCCATGCCGCGCGACCTGGCTCTCAACTCTCTTGGCTTTGCCAAACCCCCGTCCCAGACGCGGGTCGTCGTCGCCATGTCGGGGGGCGTCGATTCCAGCGTGGTGGCCGCCATGCTGGCCGAGGAAGGGTACGACGTCGTCGGAGTCACGCTGCAGCTTTACGACCACGGGGCCGCGCTGGCCAAAAAGGGTGCCTGCTGCGCGGGCCGCGATATCCATGACGCCCGGCGCGTCGCGGAAACCATGGGCTTTCCGCATTATGTTCTGGATTACGAGAACACCTTCCGCGAGGCGGTGATCGAGGAATTTGCCGATGCCTATCTGGCCGGCGCAACGCCTGTTCCCTGCATCCGTTGCAACGAACGGGTGAAGTTCAAGGATCTTCTGGCCACCGCCAAGGATCTTGAGGCCGATTGCATGGCCACCGGCCATTATATCCAGCGCAAGCTGGGCGAGCGGGGGCCGGAACTCCATCAAGCCGCGGACCCTGCGCGCGACCAGTCCTACTTTCTGTTCTCGACCACACCGGAACAACTGTCGTATCTGCGCTTCCCACTGGGCCATCTTGCGTCCAAGGCCGAAACCCGGGCGCTTGCGGCGAGATACGGGCTGCCGGTCGCCGACAAGCCGGACAGCCAGGACATCTGCTTTGTCCCGAATGGCGACTATGCGGCGGTGATCGAGAAGCTGCGTCCCGGGGCGGCGGACCCCGGCGAGATCGTGGACCTCGACGGCAATACTCTGGGCGCGCACCCGGGCGTGATCCACTACACCATCGGCCAGCGCAAGGGCCTGGGGATTGGCGGCCTGGGCGAACCGCTCTATGTCGTGAAGCTGGACCCCGCGACCCGCCGCGTGATCGTCGGGCCGAAGGCGGCGCTCTCCACCCGGATCATTCCGGTGCGGGAAATCAACTGGCTGGGCGACGCCCGCTTCGACAGCCGCCCCGAGTGGCAGCTTCAGGTCAAGGTCCGCTCCACCCGCCCCCCGCGCGAGGCCGTCATTCGCCCGACCGGCCCGACCACCGCCGAGGTCGAGCTTCTGGCCCCAGAAGACGGGGTCAGTGCCGGCCAGGCTTGTGTCTTCTACGCCCCCGAAAGCAGTCGCATCCATGGTGGCGGCTGGATCTGGAAAGGTTAACCTTTGAAACCGTTGCTGATCGTTACTTTCCTGGCCCTGCCGCTGCCCGCCCTTGCCGAAACCCGCGAGGAGCGCGTCGCCGTGGCGACCGAATATGTCGATCTTGCGCTGCAGGGCTTCGACATGGACGCAGTGATCGAGACGATGTACCAGCCGGTCCTGCAGCAGGTGGCGGCGGGCGGCCAGACGCTGTCCGACGCCCAGGTCGCGCGGATCCGCCAGCTTTACCTCGACACCTTCACCAAGCCTCTGACCAGCCTGATGCGCGAGCAGTCGCAGATCATGGCCGATCTGATGACGCTGGCCGAAATCACGGCGTTGCGCGACTTCTACGCCACGCCGGAAGGGCGCTCGGTCATGGCCAAGCTGCCGCAGCTGACGGCGGCGCAACAGCCGGGCATGATGCGGCTGATCAATGACAACATGAGCGGGCTGATGCCACAGGTGCTTGCGATCATCAACGGCGAAGCGCCCCCAGCACCGACCGCGCAGCCCTGAGGCCAGGCGGCTCGCCGCCGCGCCCCAACCGCTCCATCGTCAATGCCATTGCCGCCTGCTGCGCCGAAGGGTCCGTCAGAACCGCCGCCAATGCGGGAGCAATCCGCTCTGCCCGGCAGTGCCGCCCGATGAATTCGGGCACCACGCGGGTCTCGCTGACCAGGTTGACCAGCGTCACCGTGTCGACAAGCGCCGCCCGGCGCATCAGCCACAGGGTCGCCGGATGCATGTCATAGGCGATGACCATCGGACAGCCGTTCGCGGCCAGTTCCAGCGACACCGTGCCCGAGGCGGCAAGCGCCACATCCGCTGCGGCGAATGCGCCCCGTTTCGGGCCTGCGCCCTCGATGATCTCTGGCACAACCGCCCAATCCGCGGTCAGATCCCGGACCAGCCCCGCCACGCCCCGCACCGTAGGCAAGACCACCCGCAGGTCGGGATGCTGCGCCTTCAGCCGCGCCACCACCGCACCGAATACCGGTGCCAGTCGCGTGACCTCACCCTTCCGCGACCCCGGCAAGGCCAGAAGCAGCAGCCCCTGCCCCGCGAACGCAGCCTTCTCCTGCGTCGAGGCCAGGGGCTCGGTCACCACCGGATGGCCGACGAAATCACAGGTCATGCCGACTGCGGTCATGTAAGGCGGCTCGAAGGGCAGAAGCGCCAGAACGTGGTCGACGACGCGCGCCATTTTGGCTGCGCGCCACGGCCGCCAGGCCCAGACCGAGGGCGCGACATAGTGGATGGTGCGCATACCCGGCCGCGTGGCCTTGACCAGGGCCGCGACACGAAGACAGAAGTCGGGCGAGTCGACCGTGACCAGCGCCTCGGCTTCGCTGGCCAGAACCGCCTCCGCCGCCTGCCTGATCCGGCGTTTCAGGGGCAGATACTTCGGCAGCACTTCGGCGATGCCCATCACCGACAGTTCTTCCATCGGGAACAGGCTGGCCAACCCCTCGCCTTCCATCAACGGCCCGCCGACGCCGGCGAATTCCACTGGCGTCAGCGCCTTCAGCCCCGCCATCAGCGCCGCTCCCAGCCGGTCGCCCGAAGGTTCGCCCGCGATCAGGAACAGCTTGAGCGGACCGCTCACGCCCTTGCCCAGAGAAACAGGTCCAGCGACCGGGCCAGCCGCAGCATTTCCGGCAGTTCCAGGCAGATGACCGATCCCGCCTGAAACGCCACCCCGCCCAGACCCGCCGCCGCCACGCCGCGCAGCGTTTCCGGTCCGATGGTCGGCAGGTCGATCCGCCGGTCCTGTCCGGGTTTTGCCGCCTTGTAGAAGACACCGCGCCCCCGGGCTGGATCGGGCCGCAGCGCGCCGATCCCGGCGACCTGGGCCAGAAGCGCGTCGGTTCCGGGCAGCGCCTCGACGCCCAGACAGAGGCCCTGGGCAACCACCGCTCCCTGGCCCACATCAACCGCACCAAGGGTTGCGACGATCTCTGCCGCCCGGGCCGTATCCGCCGCGTCGCGGGTGCTTGGTGTCCCGACCAGAACCCCCGCGCCCGGCAGAAGGCCCGGCGCAACCGTATCGACCCCCGCAACGGTGAAACCGAACTCCTCGAAAATCTCGATCACCACCCGCAGCGTCGCATCATCCCCCGCCGCCATCGCGGCCATCAGCCGGGGCAACAGCGCCGCCGTGGCTTCGTCCAGAAGCGCGGGGTCCAGCCGCGGCCGCGTCACCGCACCGGCAAAGATCACCCGGTCGATGCCATCACGCGCCAGCGCGCGCAGAAACGGCACCAGCCGCTCGACCCGGAACCGCAGGTCCGCGGTCAGGCCTTCGGGCGCATGCCCGTCCATCGCGGCGACCAGGGGCGCATCGGCCATCGCTGCGGCCAGCACCGCCGGCAAGGCGCCGCTGCCGGCGATGATCGCGGTCCTCGGGCCGGACGTCACCGGCCGCCCTTCGGGGTCAGGAAACTGCGGTCGGATTTCGACAGGATGAAATCCGCGATCTCGCGCACCAGGGGCGAGTCGCTCTCCTCTGCCAGCTTGCGCGCCCGGTCGACAAAGCTGCCGTCTTCCTGCGCCAGCGTCTGGTAGGCCGCCCTGAGAGCGGTGATCCCCGTCCGGTCGACGCCCCTGCGCTTGAGGCCCACCAGGTTCAACCCGTCCAGTTCGCCGCGAGGAGCCTGCACCAGGCCGTACGGGATCACGTCGTTGGTCACCATCGTCACCGCGCCGATGATCGCGCCCTGCCCGATCCGAACCCATTGATGCACGCCTGACAGACCGCCCACGATCACGTCATCGCCCAACACGCAATGCCCGGCTATGGCCACATGATTCACCAGAATGACCCGGTCGCCGATCTGGGCATCGTGGCCAACATGCGCGCCGGTCATGATCAGGCAGTCATCTCCGACCCGCGTCACCCCACCGCCGCCATCCGTGCCGGTGTTCAGCGTCGCCGCCTCGCGTATGCGGCAGCGCCTGCCGACGATCAGCCGTGTGTGCTCGCCATGATATTTCAGATCCTGCGGCACCTCGCCGACGCTGGCGAAGGGGAAGATCACCGTCTCCTCACCGATTTCGGTCCAGCCGGTCACCACTGCATGCGACTTCAGCACCACGTTCGGCCCAAGGACGACCTCGGGCCCGACGCTGCAGAACGGGCCGATCATGCAGCCCTCGCCGATCACGGCACCCGGCTCGACCAGTGCCGAGGGGTGGATGCGGGCTGTGGGATGGATGCTCATGCCCGTCACTTACGGTCTGGCGACGTCGAACATCGCCATGAACGTCGCTTCGCAGGCCAGGTCACCCTCCACCATGGCGCGGCCCTCGAACTTCCAGACCCGGCCCCCGCCGCGCAGCGCCCTGACATGCAGCTCCAGCACATCGCCCGGCACCACCTTGCGGCGGAACTTCACCCCGTCGACCCCCATGAAGAAGACCTTGGCGTTCTTGTCGACCAGATCCATCGACAACCCGACAAGGACGCCCGAGGTTTGCGCCATTGCCTCGATGATCATCACACCGGGAAAGATCGGCATGCCGGGGAAATGGCCCTGGAACTGCGGTTCGTTCAGCGTGATGCATTTGATGCCGACGCAAGAGTCGTTCACGACAATGTCGCGCACCTTGTCGATCAGGAGAAATGGATAGCGGTGCGGGATGATCCGCTGAATCAGGTCCAGATCGGCATGTGTCACGGCAGTCGCATCCATTCCTTTACCCTTTCCCCGGCCGCACGGCCCCGCAGTTTACCGGTCTAGCTAGCAAGTCGCACGGGGGGGCACAAGTTTGTCACCGCCCGTGTTGACCGATCAGGGCTGCGCCGCCGGCGGTTCGGCCAGGGCGGCATTGACCCGGGCGATGGCATCGTCGGTGATGTCGATGGCCGACAGGGACAGGATGACCAACCCCTTGTCCAGGATCGCCATAGCCCCCCGGTCGCCAAGGATTTCGCCCAGGACAGGCACCGCAACCTTGAGAAAATCCTTGCGGTCCTTGTCGCGGCCTTCGGTCAGGCTGCGGGCCTTGGCATCCTGCTCGTTCCGGATCCGCACGACCTTGGCATCGAAGGCAGCGGCACGAGCCGTGAACTCATCGGCGGCAAGCGTCGCGCGCGCCTTGGTCAGGGCCTGTTCCTCGGCCACCAGCTCGGCCTCGATCCGGCGGTTTTCCTGTTCCAGCGCCGCCGTCGCAACCCTTTCGCGTTCGACGGCGGCCCGGCCGAAGTCAGATTCCAGGAAAAGCCGGTCCTGATCCAGCGTCAACAGCGGCGCGGGTGTCTCTTGCGCCAGCCCCGGTGCGGCCAGCACCATAAAACCCGCCACGATCCAGGACCGCACCCCGGGGCGACTGTATCCGCGCCGCCCTGTCATCATCAGAACTTCGTCGAGATCGTCAGGTCGAAGTTCTGCTCCTTGTCGAAGTCTTCCTTCTGGATCGCCCGACTGAAGTTGAACCGCAGCGGACCGATGGGCGTGGTCCAGAACACCGACAGGCCCACCGAGGCGCGCGGGGTGAAGCTGTCATCGACGGTAGAGCCGCCGAAACCCGCCGTGTTGTCCAGACTCCAGACCGAGCCGACGTCCAGGAACGCCCCGCCCGTGATGCCGTATTCCTCGGGCAGGCCCAGCGGGAAATCGGCCTCGAACCGCGCCACCGCGAAGAGGTTGCCGCCAAGCGCGTCGACATTGGTCGCGCCCAGATCGCGCGGACCGATCCCGTTCGGCTCGAAGCCGCGGATCTTGCCGTTGCCGAAGAAACGGTCGGTCACCCGGGTCACGTTGCCGCCAAGCGAGGTGATCGCGCCACCTTCGAAGATCGCCCGCAGGGTGACTTCCTCGTTGAAGACTTTCGTCTCGGCCAGGGCAAGTGCCGTGGTCTTGATGTATTCGTTGTCGCCACCCAGCCCGGCAAAATCCTGGCCAAAGCGCAGCAGGACGCCGCCCTTCGGGTTCAGGCCGGTGATCCGGTTGTCGAATTCGTAGGTGTAGCCCAGCGAGAAGGTGGTCAGCGTCCCCCGGGCCGCCTCGGCGATGAGGATCGGCGAGTTCCCGGTGTAATTGTACAGCCTGTCTTCCGCCAAACTGATCCGCAGATCGAGGTTCGACTGTTCCCCCACCGGAAAGCCGAGCCCGGTTGAAAAACCGATGTTGCGCGTATCATAGACCGAGAAATCCGATTGAGAGGTCCGGTAGAAGCCGCCGATCGTGAAGCTGAGGTCGCGGCCCAGAAGTGCGGGTTCGGTGAAGCTGAAGTTGGAATTCTGGTTGGCCGAAGCGGTCGAGATCGCCAGCGACAGCTTTTGCCCCCGACCCAGGAAGTTGGTCTCGGAAAAACCGATGTTGAAACCGGTGCCGTTCGACACTGAATAGCTGAGACCGAAACTCAGGCTGCCGGTGGGCTGCTCCTCGACACCGACCTTGACCACAACCTGATCCGCGGCCGATCCCTGATCGGTGTTGACCTGCGCATCGGCAAAGAAGCCGAGCGCCCGGATGCGTTCCGCGGCCTGCCGGATCTCGCGCGGGTTGAAGGGGTCGCCTTCCACCGTGCGAAACTGACGGCGGATGACCTGGTCCAGCGTCGTTGTGTTGCCCTCGATGTCGATGCGTTCGACGAAAATCCGCTCGCCCCTGACAATCGCGAATTCGATATCGACCGCTTGGCCGCGGTCGTTGCGGGTGATGCGCGGCTCGACCCGGATGAAGTTCAGGCCCTTCTTCAGCGCCAGCGTTTCCATCCGGGTGATGTTGTTGTCGATCAGCAGGGGCGTGTAGGTCTGCCCGGTGCGGATCTTCTGCACCGCCGCGAAGTCTGCGGCGTCCAGGCCCGCGACCTCGGACACCGTGGTCACGTTGCCGATCGAATAGGGCAGGCCTTCGCGCACCGTGAAGGTCACGAAGGTCGCATCGCGCTCGCGGCTGACCTCGGCACTGGCATCCAGAACCTGAAAGTCGATGTAACCGCGCGACAGGTAGAAGTCGGTCAGGACCTTGCGGTCAAGCTGCAGCCGTTCCGCGACATAGGTGTCGCGCTGGATCAGGTTGCGCAGCAGGCCCGCCTGCTTGGTCTCCAGCACCTGACGCAGTCTGCGGTCAGAGAAGGCCCTGTTGCCGACGAAGGACAGACGCTCGATCTCGACCACGCGGCCTTCGGTGATCTCGAACACCAGGTCCACCCGGTTGTCGCTGCGGCGGATGATCTTGGGCGTGACCTGGGCGGCAAGACGACCGGCGACACGATAGGCCTCTGCGATGGCTGCGGCGTCCGATTCGGCAAGGGCGGGCGAGTAGACCCGCCGCGGTTGCGACTTGATCAGCTCGGTCAGCTTCTCGTCCTTCAGCCGCTTGTTGCCTTCGATGCTGATGACGTTCACGATCGGGTATTCCTGCACCCGGATCAGCAGCGTCGATCCCTGCGGCACAAGCTCCACTTTCTCGAACAGGTTCGAGTTCAGGATGCGCTGGTAGGCGTCGTTCAGCGCGGCGGCAGACACCTCGTCGCCGCGCTTGATTCCGGCATAGCTCAGGATCGTCGCGGCATCGACCCGCTCGTTCCCTTCGATGGTCACGTTCGAAAACGAAAAGACCTGCGCGAAAGCGGGCAGAAGGAACGGCTGCGAAGCCGTTGCGGCGCCGATGAAAACCGCTGTTGCCAGCAGACGAGCCCTGGACTTTGCCCGGGCAGACCGCCCCTTGGCCACGCTGTGGGTCATCCGCATATTCCATCCTCGCCGAATTTCTTGTTTCCGGATTGACTAGCGGGAAAGCAAAGCTTTGTCAAAAGCCTGCGGTCATTGTGGATAACTTTGCAAGATGTTGTGGTGCCAAGGCTGTAACCGCAGGTTGCAGCGAACCCGGTCCGGTCAAGCCGGACCTTGGTTCACTGGCAAAGCAGATCGCGGCTCAGTCCGAAGATCATGATCGACAGGACCACCGTCAGCCCGAATGTCATCAGGATGCGCAGCGCCCACTCCGCAGGCTGGCGGCGGGTGATCGCCTCATAGGCGTGGAACACCAGATGCCCGCCATCAAGCACCGGAATCGGGAGCAGATTCAGGATGCCGATCCCCAGCGACAGGATCGCGATCATCCCGACAAAGCTTTGGGCACCATTGCGTGCCGCATCGCCCGCCGTTTCCGCCATGCCGATCGCACCCGACAGATTGCAGCTCGAGATCGCGCCCCGGATCATGTGCCACAGGCCCGAGAATGTCGTCGTGGTCATCCGCCACATGGTCTGCGCCGCCCCTGTCGCCGCTTCCCAGGGACCGACGCTGCGAACCGCGGGCTCGAAGAACATCCCGGAGTAAAGGCCCAGCAGGTAGCGTTCGGTGAAGCCGCCGTTGCCGTCGTCCACCGTCCGGATGCGCGGCGTGATGGAAAGATCGAAGGTCTTTCCCTCGCGCCACACGCTCAGCGCAACCGGCTGGCCCTTGCCGGCGGCGACGATGTCCGGCAATTCGTCGAAAAAGCGGACATCCCTGCCGCCTGCCTGCAGGATGACATCGCCCTCCTGCAACCCCGCGTCCATCGCCGCCGAGCGGATCTGCACCTCGCCCACCACCGGTGCCTGCGGGTGGGGGCCCGTCACCGTGATCTCGCTGCCCCGACGCAGCACGCGGTAGCTGAGCGTGGACTTGCCCTTCAGCGCATCCGTGACCAGTCCGAAGGTCTCCCAGTCGGGGGTCGCCTGATTTTCGACCGCCAGGATCACGTCGCCCTCGGCCAGAGTCGCGCCCGCCACCGGAAAGGGGCGCATCTTGCCGACCGCCGGTTCTTCACGGGGCACGCCCGTCACCAGCGCAAGGCCCGACAGCAGCACGAAGGTCAGGATGAAATTGAACACCGGCCCCGCCGCGACCGTGGCCGAGCGTGCCCACAAGGGGGCACCCGCCATCGTGTGCCGCCGCTCTGCCACAGACAGTCCAGAAACATCGCCTTGCCGCACGGATGACGCATCGGCATCGCCAAGGAACTTCACATATCCGCCAAACGGGATCGCCGCCACCTGCCAGCGGGTGCCGCGCCTGTCGGTGCGGCTGAACAGAACCGGCCCGAATCCGATGGAGAACACCTCGGAATGGATGCCGGTCCAGCGCCCGACGATGTAATGGCCGTATTCGTGGACAAAGACGATCACCGACAGCGCGACGATGAAGAACGCCAAGGTCCATGCCGTGCCGCCAAGTGCCGCCGCAATCGCGTCCATCTACCGCTCTCCCGCTCTGGCACGCGCGATCTCGCCTGCCCTCATCCGTGCCAGATGGTCCATTCCCTGGACATCCTCAAGGGTCATGATTGCGGAATTGGTGCCGAAATCGCGGTTCAGACCCTCAAGCACCGTTTCGACCACGGCCGACATGTCCATGAACCCGATCTCTCCGGCCAGAAAGTGGTCCAGCGCCACTTCTTTGGCCGCAGTGAAGGCGGCGCCCGCAAGTCCCCGCCGCGCCATCACCTCGCGCGCCAGCCGCAACGCCGGATAGCGTTGCAGATCGGGGGCCCGGAAGCTCAGCGTTGCGATCTGCGCCAGGTCCAGCCGCGCCACCGGCAACTCGGCCCGTTCGGGCCAGTTCAGCGCATAGCCGATGGAATGGCGCATGTCGGGAGCGCCCAGATGTGCCATGATCGCCCCGTCGCGGAAGCCGACCATGGAATGGATCAGGCTTTCGGGATGGACGATGACTTCGATCTGGTCCGGCGCGACGCCAAAGAATTCGCGCGTTTCGATGACTTCCAGGGCCTTGTTGAACATCGACGCGCTGTCGATGGTGATCCGTTGCCCCATGGCCCAGTTCGGATGCGCCAGCGCCTCTGCCACCGTGGCCTTGGCCAATGCTTCCAGCGGCCAGTCACGCAAGGCCCCGCCCGATGCCGTCAGGATGATCCGCTCGACCGCTGCGATGTCCTCGCCCACCAATGCCTGGAAGATCGCCGAATGTTCGCTGTCCACCGGCAGGATGCGCGCGCCGTGCCGAGCGGCTTCGGCCATCAGCAGCGGTCCGGCGGTGACCAGCGATTCCTTGTTGGCCAGCGCCAGCGTCGCCCCGTGCCGCAACGCCCGAAAGCCCGGCACCAGCCCTGCGGCGCCGACGATCGCGCTCATCACCCAGTCCGCCGGCCGGTCCGCCGCCTCGGCTATCGCATCTGGGCCGGCGGCTGCCTCGATGCCCGATCCCGCCAGCCGCGCCCTCAGCTCGGCCAGATCCGACGGCTCGGCACAGACCGCGATCTCAGCCCGCAACGCGCGCGCCATGTCGGCCAGCCGGGCCAGGTTTCGCCCCCCGGTGAGCGCCACCACCCCGAAGGCCTCGGCCCCCCCGGCGCGCAGCAGAAGCTCGACGGTCTGTTCGCCGATCGACCCGGTGGCACCAAAGAGGGACACGCTGCGCACCGCCTCAGCCCCCGAACAGCCCGGTGATCGGCACGAAGAGACCAAGGCTCAGCACGAAGACCAAGGCTCCAATCAGCGCATCGAACCGGTCAAGCACCCCCCCATGCCCCGGGATCAGGGACGAGGCATCCTTCACGCCGCAGCGCCGCTTGACCCAGCTTTCCGCAATGTCGCCGAACTGTCCCGCACAGGCCACCAGTGCCGAAAGCGGCACCAAAAGCCAGCCAGCGTCGGCCCATTGCACGAAAACAAGCCCGACCAGCGCCGCACCGATCCAGCCCGCGACCGTGCCCGACCAGGTCTTCTTCGGACTGATCCTTGGCAGAAACTTCGGCCCGCCCAGCATGCGCCCGGCGAAATAGCCCAGCACGTCCGAGGTCACCACCACCGCGACCAGCCACAGGATCGCCGTGCTTCCCCCCGCCAGCCGCAGGTGGACCAGGCCGTAGCCCGCCAGCATGATCGCCAGCGCATAGGCACCTGCCAGTCGCCGGTCGCGGCGCGGCGTCAGGATCAGGACCAGGGTCGGAACCATCAGGAACAGGGCGGCGATCTCGCTGCGCAGGATCAGCGCCAGCAGCAAAGCGCCCCCCGCCACCCCGCCCACGGTCACCGGCGTGCGCCGCCGTGCCGGCGCCGTCATCGCCGCAAGCTCCCAGACCATGACGCCGGTCAGCGCCACAACGAGAGCTGCAAAAGCCGTGCCGCCCAGCCAGATTTCGGCCGCTCCGACCGAGACCATCACGGCGGCCGACAGGATGCGGGTGCGCAGGTCTGCCCATTTGCCGCCAGGCGCAGAGCCCGGCTCGGTCATCGAAGAACCCCGCCGAACCGCCGTTGCCGGTTGGAAAACCGTTGCACGATGGCCGCAAGCTCGTCGGGTCCGAAATCCGGCCACAGCGTTTCGGTGAATTCATATTCGGCATAAGCCGCCTGCCAGGGCAGGAAGTTTGAGGTCCGCGTCTCGCCGCTGGTGCGGATCACCAGGTCGGGGTCGGGCAGCCCGCCGGTGTCCAGCCGTTCCGAAAACGCCGCTTCGGTCAGGTGCCTGGGATCCAGTATCCCCGCCGCCGCCGCTTCGGCGACCCTCTTCACCGCGCGCAGGATTTCGTCGCGCCCGCCATAATTCACTGCGACCGACAGGTTCAGCCGGTCAAGACCGGCAGTCCGTGCCTCGATCCCGGCCATCAGGCGTTGCAGTTTCGGGTCCAGCCGACTGCGGTCGCCGATGAAACGCATCCGCACGCCCGCCTTTGCCAGCCGGTCCGCCTCGCGCTCGATATAGCGCGCAAAGATCGCCATCAGACCAAGGACTTCCTCGGTCGACCGTTTCCAGTTTTCGGTCGAAAACGCATAGAGCGTCAGCCACTTGATCCCCAGATCCGGGGCCGCGCGCACGATTTCGCGCACCCGCTCCGCCCCCTTGCGATGGCCCACCAGCCGCGCCCAGCCCCGGTTCGTGGCCCAGCGGCCATTGCCATCCATGATGATCGCCAGGTGGTTTACCGGCCGGATCATGGCCTCCACCTGCAGGTCCTTCGACAACCGCCGTTCCTCCGCCGCAGGTCAGACCTGCATGATTTCCGCCTGCTTGGCCTCCAGCGCCCGGTCGACGGCGGCGATGGCCTTGTCGGTCAGGTCCTGCACCACGTCGGACCAGAATTTCTGGTCATCCTCGCCCATGCCCTGCGCCTTCGCCTTCTTGATCTGGTCCATGCCATCGCGTCGCACGTTGCGAATCGCAACCTTGGCGCTTTCGGCATACTGCGCGGCAACTTTGGTCAATTCGCGGCGGCGCTCCTCGTTCAGCTCGGGAATCGGCAGCCGGATCAGCGGGCCATCGGTCACCGGGTTGATCCCGATGCCGCTTTCCCGGATCGCCTTCTCGACCTTCGAGATCATGCCCTTGTCCCAGACATTGATGACGACCATCCGCGGCTCGGGCACGTTTACCGTTCCCAGCTGGTTGACGGGGGTCATCTGGCCATAGGCGTCCACCATGATCGGCTCGACGATCGAAGCACTTGCGCGGCCCGTCCGAAGCGAGGCGAACTCTGTCTTGAGCGCGGCCATCGCCCCGTCCATCCGGCGCTGGATTGCATCGGTGTCGATCTCGATCTCGTCATTTGCCATGCGCCTGGTCCTTCACGTCCATTGCGAGCATTCCCTCGCGATTTCGCGCTCTATAGCAGAGCGTCAGCGGCCCGGTATAGGCCAAAGCGCCCGGCCCGGCGGTCACCCGCGCTGCACCTTTTGGTTGACCGCCGGTGACGACCCGCGCGCGTCACGTCGCCATCCATACGCCATCCATACGCCGTCCATACGCCACTGAACACGGTCCCGCGCACAATGACACAGCGCCCGCCGAGGCTTAGCCCTGAACCCTGGTATAGGTCCCCCGCCCTGCCAGAATCCCCCGGAACCCCCCCGGCTCGTCCAGGGAGAAAACGATGATCGGCAGCGCATTGTCCCGGGCAAGCGCAATCGCCGTGGCATCCATCACGCCCAGATGCTTTTCCAGCACCTCGTCGTAGGTCACATGGTCGTAGCGCCTTGCATCGGCGTGTTTCTTCGGGTCCTTGTCGTAGACGCCGTCGACCTTGGTGCCCTTGAAGATCGCCTGACAGGCCATTTCGCTGGCCCGGAGCGTTGCCGCGGTGTCGGTGGTGAAATAGGGGTTTCCCGTCCCTGCCGCGAAGATGCAGACCCGCTTCTTTTCCAAGTGCCGCACGGCACGACGACGGATGTAGGGCTCACAGACCTGATCCATCGGAATCGCACTGATCACCCGCGTGAACACCCCGATCGCCTCGAGGGCCGACTGCATCGCCAGCGCGTTCATCACCGTGGCCAGCATCCCCATGTAATCCGCCGTCGTCCGCTCCATCCCCTGCGCGCTGCCCTGCAGCCCGCGGAAGATGTTGCCGCCGCCGATCACCATGCAGATCTCGACCCCGAGGTCGCGCACCGACTTCACCTCCTCGGCGATCCGCGCGACCGTTGGCGGGTGCAGGCCATAGCCCTGATCGCCCATCAGCGCCTCGCCCGAGATCTTCAGCATCACCCGGCTGTATTTGGTGGCCGTTGCGGACATGGCACCCCCTGCATATCGTTTTGTGTTTGGACTGGGCCGCAAAATGTCGCAAAAGCGCGAAAGGTTCAACCGGGGATCGCCCGTGCAGATCGACAGCATTTCGCGTGAGGCCCCCGTGCTGATCGCGGGCCCCACGGCCAGCGGAAAGTCGACGCTGGCGATGGAGCTTGCCGCGCGCGACGGGCGACTGATCGTCAACGCCGACGCGCTGCAGGTTTATGCCGACTGGCGCATCCTGACCGCCCGCCCCTCGCCAGCGGAAGAGGCCGCGCTGCCCCATGCGCTTTACGGCCACATCGGTCGCCTCCAGCCCTATTCCGTCGGCCACTGGCTGCGCGAAGCGGCGCAACTGGTGAACCGCCCGGTGGTGATCGTTGGTGGAACCGGTCTGAATTTCAATGCGTTGACGCGCGGGTTGGCCGAAGTGCCCGAAACGCCGCCCGGGCTCCGCGCCGAGGCCGATGCCCGGCTTGCGGCCGAAGGTCATGCCGCCCTGCTGGCCGAACTCGACCACGCCACAGCCGCGCGGATCGATCGACACAATCCCGTCCGCATCCAGCGCGCCTGGGAAGTGCTGCGCGCCACGGGCCGTGGTCTGGCGGCCTGGCAGGACGACACGCCAGCGCCGATCCTGCCGCTCTGTGCGGCCGAGGCCCTGGTCCTCGTCCCCGAGGTCACCTGGCTGAACGCCCGCATCGACCGCCGCTTTGACGAGATGCTGCGGCAGGGCGCGCTCGGGGAAGCGCGGGCGAACCTTCCGGGCTGGGATCCGGGACGTCCCGCGTCGAAAGCCATCGGCGGACCAGAGCTGATCGCACATCTGCGTGGCGAAATCACGCTGGACCAGGCGGTTGCGGCAGCGACGCTTTCCAGCCGCCAATACGCAAAACGTCAACGGTCCTGGTTCAGATCGAACATGAGGGCCTGGAAACAGCTTTCCCTTCCCTGACGGACATTTGCAGGCGGAAGCTTCAGCAGAAATCCGCTTGCCGACCAAGTTATGCACAGAAAAATCAAACCTTCGTGGATAACTTCGGCCCCCGACAGAGGATTTTGCTTGGGTTGGCTCTGCGGCGCTGCTTTACTTGGTGGGCAAGCGCCTCTGCCACAGGATCTGCCGCCACATGCTGACATCCGCGCCCGTGTCCCAGTTGCGACTTGTCGCCATCCCCCGACTGGCCTCGGGCGGTCGCTGGCGGGTCGAAGCCATGCGTTCGCTGTCCGAGCCCTGCCTCTTGTGGTTCACCAAAGGTCAGGGACGCATCACGATCTCGGGGGTGACGCGCGGTTACACCGCACATAATGCGGTTTTCATCCCTGCGGGCGTGATGCACGGCTTCGAGGCCGGGCCGCAGGTTTACGGCACGGCAGTCTTCTTCGGACGCGATCCGACGGTCCTTCTTCCCAAGACGCCGCAGCATCTGCGCATCCGCGAGGTTCACGCCCAGCAAGAGGTCAACGTCCTGCTTGATTCGATCCTGCGCGAGATCGAAAGCGGCACGCCGGCCCACGAACGCGCGACCGAAGCCTATGTCGGCCTTCTTGGTGTCTGGCTGGAGCGGCAGGTCCGCAAGGCCGATCCGCTGGAAACCCCGCGCCAGGATGCGACGCGCAGGCTGGTGGCCCGCTATACCGCGCTGCTGGAGCGGAATTTCCGCACAGGCATGAACGTGGCCGATTTCGCCGCCGCCCTTGGCGTCACCCCGACGCATCTGACGCGCTGCTGCAAGGCGGCGTGCGGACGCCCGGCCTCGGCCCTCTTGCAGGACCGTCGCATCTTCGAGGCGCGAAAACTTCTGGCGGAGACCCGGATTCCGGTCGGCCGCATCGCCGAGCAGCTGGGCTTCAACTCGCCGGCCTATTTCACCCGTGCCTTCCAGCACCTCACCGGAAAATCGCCGACGGCGTTCCGGCGCGCCGGGTAAGCGCAGGTGCGAAACGGAAAGCGCAAATTCGACGCCGCACATGTCGCTGACGTGACATCCAAGGTCGAAAGCAGCCGTTGACGCCGGGCGGAAAAAGATGCGCAATATGCGGGGGGGTGCGCAGGTGACGGTGGCGTTCGGGCTGGCCCGGTTTTGACCGGATCGACGCCTTGGCCAAAGCCGCTGCAGTTCCGCGAAAAATGAAAAAACTCACAGGGAGACGAAGATGAAAGACCTGAACACCGATCTTGGCCTGCATCCTGCGGCCGGAATGTATGCGAGAGAGTTCGCTGAAGGCAAACTCGGCCGCCGTGAATTCCTGACCCGCACCACCGCGCTTGGCGTTTCGGCGGCAGCGGCCTATGGGCTGATCGGCCTGCCTGCCCCGGCAGCGGCACAGACGGCGAAGGTCGGCGGCATCATCCGCGTGGCGATGGAAGTGAAGGGCACCAAGGATCCGCGCCTGGCCGACTGGCCGCATATCGCGAACGTCTATCGCGGCTGGCTGGAATACCTGATCCAGAACAACGAGGACGGCTCGTTCGAGGGGCGGCTGCTGGAAAGCTGGCAAGCCAACGACGATGCGACGGAATGGACGCTCAAGCTGCGTCCCGGCGTGACCTGGAACAACGGTGATCCCTTCACTGCCGACGACGTCGTGCGCAATTTCGCGCGCTGGACGGACGGCAATGTCGAAGGCAACGCGATGGCGTCGCGCTTCCCCGGTCTCGTCAACCCCGACACCAAGACCCTCCGCGACGGTTCGGTGGTCAAGGTCGACGACATGACCGTGAAGCTGATGCTGTCGGCGCCGGACATAGCCATCGTCCCGAACCTTGCCGACTACCCCGCGGCGGTGGTGCATTCCTCGTTCCAGGACGGGCAGGATCCCGCAACCAATCCGATCGGCACCGGGCCCTACGTTCCGCAGGAAGTGTCGGTCGGCCAGAAGGCGACCCTGGTCCGCGCACCGAACCATACGTGGTGGGGCGGCACCGCTCCGCTGGACGAGATCCGCTATGTCGACTTCGGCACCGATCCCGCCGCCATGGTGGCGCTCTTCGCCTCTGACGAAGTGGACGGCAACTACGAGACGGTGGGCGAGTTCATCGATATCCTCGACGGGATGGGCCTGGTGAAGGAAGAGGTTGTCACCGCGGCCACGATTGTCGTGCGGATGAACTCGGCGACCTCGGAACTCTACAAGGACAAGGCCGTCCGCCAGGCGATCCAGCTTGCGGTCGATCCGGCGGTGGTGCTGGAACTGGGATACAACAATCTCGGCAAGACCGGCGAAAACCACCACATGTTCCCGATCCACCCGGAATACCCGACGTTGCCGCCGCAGAAGATCAATGCCGCCGGTCTGATGCCCGCGCTCGAGGCTGCGGGCCTGAAGGACACAGAGTTCGAGGTGATCTCGCTGGACGACGGCTGGGAAGCGGCGACCACGGCCGCGGTGCAGGCCCAGCTGAAGGACGCGGGCATGAACATCAAGCACACGGTCATGCCCGGCTCGACGTTCTGGAACGACTGGCAGAAGTATCCCTTCTCCTCCACGACCTGGAACCACCGCCCGCTGGCGGTCCAGAACATGTCGCTTGCCTACACGTCCACCGGGTCGTGGAACGAAACTGGCATGGCAAACCCCGAGTTCGACGCGGTGATGACGGAGGCGCTGTCGATCGCGGATGCCGACAAGCGTCGGGAACTCGCTGCCAAGTTGGGCACGATCCTGCAGGACGAAGGCTACATCATCAACCCGTATTCGCGGTCGCTTTTCCAGCATCACAAGGAAAACGTCATCGGCTTCCTGCGGCACCCGGCCAACGAACATCACCACTACAAGTGGTCGCTTGCCTGATCCGTCCGACCGGCCGAGAGAGCGAAGAGGGGCGCGCCTGTCGCGCCCCTGCCCGGGGCTTTGATACAAGAGGACCGTCATGGGACTGTTCGTGCTCAGGCGGCTGGGGGTCATGCTGCTGACAGCCCTGGCTCTGACCTTTGTGGTCTTCTATCTGACCAACCTGCAACCGAACCTGGAGAAACTGGCCCGCACCGAGGGCTCGGTGCGCATGACCGACCAGGCTGTCCAGGACTGGATTGCGCAGAACGGCCACTCCGGGTCCGTCTTTGCCCGCTACGGGCAGTGGCTTGGCATCGTTCCCGGCTGGACTTACACGGATGAAAAGGGCCAGACCCGCGGACGATGCTTCGAGATCGGCCAGGACGCGGCGTCAGCCCCCAGCCATTGCGGGTTGCTGCAGGGCAACTGGGGCTTCTCGACCTTCTTCAAGAAACCGGTTGCGGAATCATTGGTCGGCAAACTTGCGGCAACCGGATGGCTGATGCTCGCGGTGATGCTTGTCATGGTCCCGTCCTCGCTGCTCCTGGGGGTGCTGTCGGGCATGCGCGAGGGTTCGGCCACCGACCGGACGCTGTCGACCTTCTCCATCGCTTCGACGGCAACGCCCGAATATGTCTCGGGGGTGATCCTGGTGGCACTTCTGGCCACCGCTGCCACCGGCATTTCGCCGATCCTGGCCGAATACGGGTTGATCGAGCCGAAAAAGACCCTGTTCCTCGCCTCGGCCACATCGGCGATGGATGACATCACCTTCTGGAACTTCTCCCTGCCGGTGCTGACCATCGCGCTCTACGGGATCGGCTACATCGCGCGGATGACGCGCGCCTCGATGACCGAGGTGATGACCCAGCAATACATCCGCACCGCCCGGCTGAAGGGCGTGCCCTTCCGCACCGTTGTCATGCGCCACGCGCTGCGCAACGCGCTGATCGCACCCTTCACCGTGATCATGCTGCAGTTCCCGTGGCTGCTGAACGGTGTCGTGATCGTGGAAAGTCTTTTCAACTACAAGGGCTTCGGCTGGACGCTGGTGCAGGCGGCCTCGAACAACGACATCCCGCTCCTGCTTGCCTGCTCTGTGGTCGCAGTGGTTGTGGTTCTTCTGACGCAGCTGATCTCGGACATCGGCTACGTCTTCCTGAATCCCCGCATCCGGCTGACCTGAGGGAGACCGCGCATGGATACCCTGACCTGGACAGGAACAGCCGGCAGGGTGCTGCTGCCCGCGCTGCAAGTGGCATCGATCGCACTGGCGGTGGCGCTGGTGGCAAAGCTTCTGTTCGTGCTTGCCCGGCTTGACGGTCCCCGGTTGCCGGGGCCGGACGGCACCACGACGGCGCGCTCGCCCGGAGATCTGGCGAGCCTCGCGATCCGGTACAGCTTTTTCGCGGCCCTGGCCGCGATCTTCTTCATGCTTGTCGCCGGAGCCGTCATGCCCTCGCCCGTCGGGGCCGGAATTCTGGGTGCGATGGCCATCCGGTTCTGGCCGGTCTGGCTGGCGCTGTCTGTGACCTTCGTCGTGTCGGTCCGGTTTCGCCGCAAGCTGGGGCTTTACGGCAAGCTCTTTGATTCGACCGTTGGCATGATCGGCTTTGCCATCGTGATGTTCTGGGTCTTCACGGCAATCTTCGCCGATGTCATCATCACCCATGACCCTTTCATCCAGCTTTCTGGCCTGAAGAACAAGCCACCCGGCATCGCTGCCCCGGACAGCCCCTATGGCTGGTATCTCCTGGGCGGCGATCTTCTGGCGCGCGACGTCTTTTCCCGCATGGTGATGGGCGCGCGCGAGGTGCTGAAGATCGCTCCTGCCGCCACGATGTTCGCCTTCATGGTGGGAATCACCCTGGGCCTGCCGGCAGGCTATTTCGGGGGCAGGCTCGATGCCTTCATTTCCTTTCTTGCCAATCTCGTCCTGGCCTTCCCGGTCATCCTGCTGTTCTATCTGCTCGTCACCCCGGAAATCCGGGTGACCGGCATTCCGGTCGTCCTTGCGGCCCTGCTGTTCATTTTCCCGATCGTCTTCCTGACGGTGCTCTGGAACAGCCGCTTTCATACCGACCCGATGAAGCGCAACCGCTATGTCGGGGTGACCCTTGTGCTTGGCCTCTGGGCCTATTCCGGGCTGGCCTTCAACATGGACCCCCTCGGCATCTGGTCGATGCAGCCGAACATGCTGAACGTCTTCGTTTCGGTCGTCTTCGTGAACTCGCCCGGCGTGTTCCGCATCGTCCGGGGCCTCGCGATGGACATCAAGACGCGCGACTATGTGGCCGCCGGCCAGACCCGGGGCGAAAGCCCGTGGTACATCATGCTGTGGGAGATCCTGCCCAACGCCCGCGGTCCGCTGATCGTCGACTTCTGCCTGCGCATCGGCTACACCACGATCCTGCTCGGTACGCTCGGCTTCTTCGGCCTCGGCGTCAGCCCTGACAGCCCGGACTGGGGCTCGACCATCGACGACGGGCGCAAACTTCTGAACCTTTTCCCCCACCCCGCCCTGGCCCCTGCCCTCGCCCTGATGAGCCTCGTCCTCGGCCTGAACCTTCTGGCCGACGGGTTGCGCGAAGAAAGCCTGAAGGATTGACGCGATGACAGCATCTGACACCTGGGATCCGTCGCAACCTATCCTGGAGATCGAAAACCTCTCGATTTCGTTCTTCACCCGCCTGCACGAAATCCCTGCCGTGATGGACTTTTCCTGCACGGTCATGCCGGGCGAGGCGATGGGCCTCGTCGGCGAATCCGGGTGCGGCAAGTCGACCGTCGCCCTTGCGGTGATGCGCGAACTGGGCAAGACCGGGCGCATCGTATCCGGTTCGATGAAGTTCAAGGGCCGTGACCTTGCGCTGATGAACGACGAGGAACTGCGCCACATCCGGGGCAGCGAGATCGCGATGATCTACCAGGAGCCGATGGCCAGCCTGAACCCGGCGATGAGGGTCGGCGCGCAGCTTGCCGAAGTGCCGATGCTGCATTCCGGCATGTCGAAGGCCGACGCGTGGGCGCTGGCCCGCCAGATCGTGGCCGATGTGCGCCTGCCCGATCCCGACCGCATCATCAACGCCTACCCGCACCAGCTTTCGGGCGGCCAGCAGCAGCGCATCGTCATCGCGATGGCGCTGATGGCCAAGCCCGCGCTGCTGATCCTCGACGAGCCCACCACCGCGCTTGACGTGACGGTCGAGGCCGGGATCGTCGATCTGGTGAAGGAGCTGGGCAGGAAATACGGCACCTCGATGCTGTTCATCAGCCACAACCTTGGCCTCGTCATGGATGTCTGCGGCCGGATCTGCGTGATGTATTCCGGCGAGGCGGTCGAGACCGGGAGTGTCACCGAAGTCTTCGACAAGATGCGCCATCCCTATACCCAGGCGCTGTTCCGCTCGATCCCGCTGCCCGGTGCCGACAAGAACGCCCGGCCACTGATCAGCATTCCGGGCAACTTTCCCCTGCCCCACGAACGCCCGCGGGGCTGCAACTTCGGCCCGCGCTGCGACTATTTCGAGAAGGGCCGCTGCGACGAGACCGAAGTGCCGATGGCGCATGTCCCGGGCGGCGACCGCCACGACAGCCGCTGCCTGCGCTGGTCCGAAATCGATTGGGCAGCCCCCCCCGCCAAGCGCGAGGTGAAGCAAAAGGCCAGGATCGGCGAGGTGGTCCTCAAGATGGACGACCTTCGGAAATACTACTCGGTGTCCGGCGGCGCCTTCGGCGGCGGCACGAAGAAGGTCGTGAAGGCCAACGAGACGCTCAGCTTCGAGGCCCGCGAAGGCGAGACCCTGGCCATCGTCGGCGAAAGCGGGTGCGGCAAGTCCACATTCGCCAAGGTGCTGATGGGGTTGGAAACCGCGACCTCCGGCTCGATCATGCTGTTCGACGAAAACGTCCAGTCGACGCCGATCCAGAAGCGGAACACCGACACCGTCAGTCAGGTCCAGATGGTGTTCCAGAACCCCTTCGACACGCTGAACCCTTCGATGACCGTCGGTCGCCAGATCATCCGGGCGCTGGAGGTCTTCCGCTTTGGCGCGTCCGACGCCGACCGCCGGAAGCGCATGCTTGAGCTTCTTGATCTGGTGAAACTTCCACGCGACTTTGCCGAGCGGATGCCGCGCCAGTTGTCAGGCGGGCAGAAGCAGCGTGTCGGCATCGCGCGCGCCTTTGCCGGCGGGGCAAAGGTCGTCGTCGCAGACGAACCCGTATCGGCCCTCGATGTCTCGGTCCAAGCGGCCGTCACCGACCTCCTGATGGACATTCAGCGCGAAAACAAGACGACGCTCCTGTTCATCAGCCACGATCTGTCCATCGTCCGTTACCTGTCGGACCGGGTCATGGTCATGTATCTCGGCCATGTGGTCGAAATGGGCACGACCGACCAGGTCTTTGCGCCCCCCTATCATCCCTATACCGAGGCGCTGCTGTCGGCCGTGCCGATTGCCGACACCCGGGTCGAACGCAAACGCATCGTGCTGGAAGGCGACATACCCTCGGCGATGAACCCGCCGCCCGGTTGCCCGTTCCAGACCAGGTGCCACTGGAAGTCTCGCGTAACCCCGGCAGGTCTGTGCGACCGCGAGGTGCCGCCGGTGCAAATGCTGGAAGGCGGTCACCAGATCAAATGCCATCTCAGCCGCGAGGTGCTGGCGACCATGGAGCCGGTGATCAAGATCGCCGCCGAATAGGAACGCCCGCCCTGCACAAGCGCGCCACGACGGCCGTCTCGGGCGATTTCCTGCGCCATCTTGTCGCCGCTGTCCCCTACCGCGCCCACACTGTTCTTGCCGATCGAGCCATTGGAACGACATGGGTCCGAGAGACCATGGCGAGGGGCATCCAGTTCACGACCCCCGGCAGCCCCGGTTCGGTCGTTCCCGAGATCAGGGAAGCCATCGCAAAGGGCGAGTTTGCCCGGGCACATGCCTTCGACTGCGCCTGCGCCAAGCTCGACATCGAACAGCGGCTGACCAAGCCGAAACATCCCTGGACGAACGTCCAGATCGAACGCATGAACCGCACCATCAAGGACGCGACCGTCAAGCGCTTCCACCACGATGACCACGCCCAGCTTCGGCGACTTCGTCCAAGCCTGCAACTTCGGACGCCGGCTGAAGACCCGCAAGGGCCTCACGCCCTGCGCGTTCATCTGCAGACACCGGACTTCAGAGCCGGAAAGATTCATCCTCAATCCACGCCACCAAATGCAGGGACTGAACAGGTAGTCGCGCCAGGGCGAAAGCGATCCTGGCGCTACGCGGCTTCAGGATGAAGCAGCGCACGCACCAGCGGATTTGGGAAACGCCGCGCCATGGTCACGGCGTAGAAGGTCTCGGCGATGCCCGGCAGAGGCTCGCCCTCGACCAGCACGCCGCCCGCGATCTCATCCTTGACAACGATCGGCGGGAGGACTGCAAGGCCGATATCTTCCCGCGCCAGCAGGCGCATCATCGCCATGTCCTCGACTTCCGCGACGATCTGCGGCCGGACGCCGAGGCGATCGGCGAGCGCATCGAAACCGGTGCGCACGCTGCTCTCCACGGTGGGCAGGATCACCGGATGCGTCCGCAGCCGTTCCGCAAGGCTGCCCGTGTCGCGGAAGCGATCCGGTGTGCCGACGAGGCTCACGGCGCGCTCGGCGAGGCGGTGCGCGACGAAAGGCGTCAGGGCGTCGCCTGCCGGCGTCTGATTGATCAGGACGACATCGAGATTGAGCGCTTCCAGCGCGCTCATAAGTTCGGCGGTGCTGCCCGAGCGGAGGATGAGATCGATATCCGTCCGGCCGAGGACCGGGCGCAGGAACTCCATCTGGAAGTTGCGCGACAGCGTGGCGAGCGAACCGACGCGCAGCGCCTGCCGGGCCGCGCCGGTCTGCCGCAATGTGCCCAGCAATTCGTCGCCGGCGGCGAAGATGGCGTCGGCATGGTCGAGCGCGATCCGCCCGGCTTCGGTCAGATGCAGCTGTCGACCGCGGCGTTCGAACAGCGGATGGCCCAGCCGTTCCTCCAGCTTGCGGATCTGCACCGACAGCGCCGACTGGGTGAGGTTCAGGCGTTCGGCCGTGCGGGTGAGATTGCCGTCGTGGGCGACCGCCCAGAAGTAGCGCAGGTGGTTGTAGTTCAGCGCGGCCATGATGTTCGATAATAACGAACGATAGCGCGCAAACAATGCATTTTTTTCCAGTTTTGCGGTTTGGTATCCGGCTGGTGTCCTGACCCTGTCCTGGAGAGACCGCCGTGTCGCTTTATCTGCTCCCGCTCGCCGCACCGGCCGTGCTGCTCCTGTCCGCCGCTCTCGGGTCCCTGCGGCCGGGTCGTCGCCCGCCGCTCGTGCCCGCCTTTGCCGAGGGCGCGGCGCTCATGGCGCTCATCGTCGCGATCGGATCGCTCGGCCTGCTGATCGGGTATGGACCCGGTGACAGCGGGCTGATCGGATGGGCCGGGGTCGGTCTTTCGGTCAGGCTCGATGCGGTAAGCGCGACGATGCTCGTGCTGGTCGCCTTCGTCGGCTGGATCGTCGCGCGCTACGCCCGCACCTATCTGGATGGCGAGGCCCGGCAGGGCGTCTTCACGGCCTGGCTGTGCGCGGCGCTTGCCGCCGTTCTCCTGCTGGTTCAGGCGGGCAATCTTGTCCAGCTGGTCGCGGCCTGGATCGCGACCAGCATCAGCCTGCATCGCCTGCTCCTGTTTTACCCGGAGCGTGTGGCGGCGCGGCGGGCCGCGCGCAAGAAGCGGCTTTTCTCGACGCTCGGCGCAGCCGCCTTGATCCTCGCCGCGGTCCTTGTCTGGGTGAGCTTCGGCACGACCGATATCGCCACGATCAACGCCCTTGCGCGGGCCGGCGACGGGTCCTGGCTGGCGCTCACGGCAGCCGGCCTGCTCGCGCTTGCCGCGCTTCTGAAGTCGGCACAGTTCCCGACGCATGGCTGGCTCACCGAGGTCATGGAGGCGCCGACGCCGGTCTCGGCGCTGCTCCATGCCGGGGTGATCAATGCCGGCGGCTTCCTGCTGATCCGGTTCGCCGACGTGATGCTTTTGGCCCCGGGCGTGCTGGCCGTGCTGGCGATGGTCGGCGGCTTCACCGCGCTGTTCGGCGCGCTGGTCATGCTGACGCAGCCAGCGGTCAAGACCTCGCTGGCCTGGTCGACAGTCGCACAGATGGGGTTCATGATGCTGCAATGCGGGCTGGCGCTGTTCCCCCTGGCGCTGCTCCACATCGTCGCGCATTCGCTTTACAAGGCGCATGCGTTTCTCGCCTCGGGCGGAGCCGTCGAACAGGTTGCGGCGATCCGCCGCCCGGGGCCGGTCGCTGTCCCCGACGGCGCAGCGGTCGGCCGCGCCTTCCTCATCGCGCTCGCGATCTATGCCGCGATCGGTGCGGCGTTCGGCTTCGCCTTCGGTTTCGAGCACAAGTCACCGCAGGCGCTCGCGCTTGGCACCATCCTGATTTTCGGCGTCGCCTATCTTCTGGCGCAGGGGCTGGCCGATACCGCGCCGCGTCCGCTGACACGCAAGACCGCGATCTATGCCAGCGCGGCCGCGGTCGGATATTTCGCGCTGCAGACGACGGCCGAATGGCTGACGGCAGGCGTCCTTCCGGCGACGCCCGCGCCCGGCCGCCTCGAATGGACCCTGATGGCGCTCGCGGTGCTGAGCTTCGGGATGGTGGCTGTGGCGCAGGCGCTGTTCCCGCACTGGGCGTCGCATCCCGCCGCCGCAGGACTGCGCGTCCATCTCGCCAACGGTCTTTATGCCAACGCCGCTCTCGATCGGATGCTGGGCGGATGGTCCGTCCGCAAGCCGTCGTGACAAGCAGATTGAGGACAACACCGATGCTGATGACCGTGACCAATGCGCTGCTCCCGCCTTCCGATGCGATCATCGCGGCGGCCAATCGTGCGGCGCGCGCCATTCCGCCGCTCTGGCCGCTTGCGTCAAGCGTCGCGGTCAATCCGTTCCTTGGGCAGGCGGGCGAGCCGCTGCCGACTGCGGCGGCGCGTCTCCGGCGCACCGCCGGAATCGCACTGACCATGCCCCGGGCCTGGTATGCAGAGCGGCTGGCTTCGGGCGAGATCGGCGCTAACGATCTTGCAGCCGCTTTCGATGCGGCCCCCGCCGAACTCCGGCCAGAGTCAGTCGCCGCGCTCAAGCATGTCGCTCAAGCCGAGCGGGCAAGACCGAATGCCCTCCCGACGGTCGCCGAATTGGCATGCGAGGTCGCGGCCATCGACTGGCCTGGCATTGTCACTGACCGCATCGGTCACTGGGCTTCGGGCTATTTCGATCAGGGGCAGGCGCTTTGGGCGTCGCCGCAGGCGCGCGGCGCCTATACGGCGTGGCGGGCCGTCGCCACCCACGACCTGACGCCGGAAATCGTCGGCCTCGCTGGCTTCGCGCAGAGTGTGGCGGATGCGCCCAACACCGCCGAGGATGCGCTCGTCGACTGCGTCGCCCGCCTCGGGCTTCCCGAGACGGCGCTGGAGAGCTATTTCCACCGGCTGCTCAGCAGTCTTGGCGGCTGGGGCCAGGTGGCCCGCTATCGGCTTTGGCAGGCCGAACTGAGCGGAGGGACCGATGCCTCCGTGACCGACCTCCTCGCCATCCGCCTGTTCTGGGATGCGGCCCTGCAGCGCAACTACGCTTCCGCGCTCCAGCCCCAATGGCAGGCCGCCATCGCTGCTCACGCCGAGCCGATCTCCGCGACGCCGGAGGATACCGTCGACGCCATCCTGCAGGAGGCTGCCGAACGGGCCGCGCAGCGGCGCATCCACTCCCTTCTCTCCGGGACGCCGTCCGCCCCGACCGCGCCAGGCCGCCCAATTCTTCAGATGGCCTTCTGCATCGACGTGCGCTCGGAAGTCTTTCGCCGCGCGCTGGAAAGCCTCGAGCCCGGGCTCCGGACGCTGGGCTTCGCCGGCTTCTTCGGGCTGGGCATCGGCCATCGCCGCTTCGCCTCGGATGTGGTCGAGGCACGCCTGCCGGTGCTGCTGACGCCCGGCGTCTTCACAAGCTCGGGTCAGCCGACGCCCGCTGTGGAACGGGCGGATCTGGCCGCGCGGTTCGCGGCCCGCGCGACGCGCGCCTGGGGCCGGTTCAAGCTGGCCGCCATCTCCTCCTTCGCTTTCGTCGAGGCGGCCGGGCCGCTTTATGTCGGCAAGCTGCTGCGCGACGGATTGGGTCTGACGCGCGCCCCCGCGCCGAACGATCCGGCGCCGCGCCCGGCTGTGACGCTCGACCTCGACACACGGCTCGCGATGGCTGCGGGCGTGCTGAAGGCGATGTCGCTCACCGACGGCTTCGCCCGCCTGGTGCTGCTTGCGGGCCACGGCGCCACCGTGGTCAACAATCCGCACGCCAGCGCGCTGCACTGCGGTGCCTGCGGCGGATATTCGGGCGAGGTGAACGCGCGGTTGCTCGCATCGCTGCTCAACGACCGCGAGGTGCGCGCAGGTCTGGCGGCGCGCGGTATCGAGATCCCGGACGACACGCTGTTTCTGGGCGCGCTTCACGACACGACAACCGACGACGTCACGATCTACGCCGCCGATCATCCCTCGCCAGCCCATGCCGGGGTTCTGAACCAGGCAAGGCATTGGCTGACATCGGCTGCTGTTCTGGCGCGGGGGGAAAGGGCGCTGCGCCTGCCGCGCGCCGCGAGCGGGCAGCACATTTCGCACCGCGCCCGCGACTGGGCCGAACTGCGCCCCGAATGGGCCCTTGCCGGCTGCCAGGCCTTTATCGCGGCACCCCGGTCGCGCACCGCCGGGCGCGATCTCGCGGGACGGGCCTTCCTCCACGACTATGAATGGCGGCGGGACGCGGGCTTTGGCGTGCTGGAGCTGATCCTGACGGCACCTGTCGTCGTCGCCAGCTGGATCAGCCTGCAATACTACGGTTCGACCGTTGCGCCCGATGTCTTTGGCGCGGGCAACAAACTGCTGCACAACGTCGCCGGTGGCATCGGCGTCGTCGAAGGCAATGGCGGCCTCCTGCGGGCGGGTCTGCCGTGGCAGTCGGTTCATGACGGCGAGCGGCTGGTGCACGAGCCGCTGCGGCTTGCCGTGCTGATCGAAGCGCCGCGCGAGGCGATCGGCCACATCCTGGAGCGTCACCCCGAGGTCCGCGCGCTCTTCGACAATCGCTGGCTACACCTTTTCGGCCTGGACGATCAGGGCCGCATGGCCTGGCGCTATACCGGCGACTTGCACTGGCAAAGCTGCATCGACGACGCGACCGCGGAGATGGAACCTCACGGCTGGCTCCGGAACCCGGCAATCGCCGCACCCTGATGGCGGAGCTTGCGGCCAAGGCCCAACGTCTCGACCCGGTCCTGCATCTGCGGGGTCAGTGGCCCGTAAAGGTCGGTCCGCGCCAGACGCGCCGCGGCACGCAGGGCGACCATCTCGGGCCACACCATGATCAGGTCGTGATGCGCGACCCAGGCCTCCGGACTCGCATAGATCGCGACCAGCCGGCGCTCTTTCGGACCCGCCCCGAGGAAGCGATAGCTGCGCAGGCCCTGATACCCGTGCAGCCGCACGCGCGGCACCAGACATCGCACCGCCCGGTCAAAGCCGACCGGGTCGCGCAAGGTGTAGAAGTTCACCACGACGATCTCAGCTGTCATCGCGCCAGCGGTTCACGATCGGATAGCGGCGGTCCAGCCAGAAGGCCTTTTGCGTCAGCCGCACGCCCGGCGCGGACTGGAACCGCTTGTATTCCGCGAGATAGAGAAGGTGCTCCACCTTCTTCACCACCGCCCGGTCGAAGCCCTGGGCGACGATTTCGGCCACTGCCATCTCTTTCTCGACCAGGCATTCCAGGATCGCGTCCAGCAGCTCGTAGGGCGGCAGGCTGTCGTCGTCGCGCTGGTTCGCGCGCAGCTCGGCCGAGGGCGGCTTCTCGATGATCCGCGCCGGGATCACCTCGCCCGCCGGGCCCTTCATCCAGGGGCGGTGATTGGCGTTCCGCCACTTCGCGGTCAGGAACATGCGGGTCTTGTACATGTCCTTTACCGGGTTGTAGCCGCCGTTCATGTCGCCGTAGATCGTGCAGTAGCCGACGGCCATTTCCGACTTGTTGCCGGTGGTCAACAGCATCTCGCCGAACTTGTTCGACACGGCCATCAGCAGCAGCCCGCGCAGCCGCGACTGGATGTTCTCCTCGGTGATCCCCGGCTCGGTCCCGGCAAAAAGCGGCCCCAGCGCCTCGGCCACCGCACCTTGCGCCGCGGAAATCGGCACCGTATCCAGCCGACATCCCAAGGCCTTCGCCGCCGCCGCCGCATCCTCCAAGGAATGCGCGCTGGTGAACTCGGACGGCAGCATCACGCAGCGCACATTCTCCGGCCCCAGGGCATCGACGGCCATCGCCGCGACGATGGCGCTGTCGATCCCCCCCGACAGGCCAAGGAGGGCCTTCCCGAACCCGCATTTGCGCATGTAGTCGCCCAGCGCCAGGACGCAGGCCCGGTAATCCGCCTCGCCGATCGGGGGGATCTCCTCGATCACGCCCGGCTCGGCCTCCCAGCCGTCCGCACCCCGACGGAACGTCACCATCACCTCGCACTCCTCGAACTGCGGCAGTTGCGCCATCAGCCGCCCGCCGGGGTTCAAGACCATGCTGGAGCCGTCGAACACCTGGTCATCCTGCCCGCCGACCATGTTCAGATAGACCAGCGGCAAGCCGGTCTCGACCACGCGCGACACCATCAGGTTCAGCCGCAGGTTCGGCTTGCCACGGTGATAGGGCGAGCCGTTGGGGACCAGCAGGATCTCCGCCCCGGTCTCGGCCAGGGTCTCGGCCACGTCCGGATGCCAGGCATCCTCGCAGATCGGCGTGCCGATGCGGACCCCCCTGACCACATACGGCCCGTGCACATCCGCCGCGGCAAACACCCGCTTTTCGTCGAAGACCGCGTCATTCGGCAGATGGTGCTTCAAGACGCGGGCATGGATCCGCCCGCCATCCAGCACATAATAGCCGTTGTACAGCCTGTCGCCATGACGCACCGGCCCGCCGATCCCCAGCGCCGGGCCGTCGGCGCAGTCCGCCGCCAAGGCCGCCACCGCCGCCACCGCCGCGGTCACGAAGGCCGGCTTCAGGATCAGGTCCTGCGTCTGGTAGCCGGTCACGAACATCTCGGTCAGCGCGACCATGTCCGCCCCTGCAGCCTTCGCGCTGTCCCAGGCGGCCTTCGCCCGCGCAACGTTCGCCGCGATCGCCCCCACGGTCGGGTTCAACTGCGCGAGCCTCAGTTTGAACGTGTCGGTCATGACCATGCCCCCACTAGATACGCCTGTTCTATCAGGTTGCGCCCCAAGGGAAAGTGGTCACTCGGCCGTGTCGGACAGGTGACCGTCAAATCCTTGTCACACCGCAGCCGCCCCCTTACCCTGCCGCCATGCCCCGGGGGATTCGTCCATGCGCATGATGACCGTCGCCCTCCTGACCGCCCTTGCCCTGCCCGCCTTGGCCCAGGAAGGCGAGATCATCACCAAGCAATACGACGACGGGTCGGTCTATGAGGGCACCTTCCTGAACGGTCGCCAGCACGGAACCGGCACCTACCGGCTTCCCTCCGGTTTCGAATATTCCGGCGACTGGGTCGACGGCGAGATCACCGGCCAGGGCACCGCGCGCTATCCCAACGGCTCGGTCTACGAAGGCGCCTTCGTCAAGGGCCAGCCCGACGGCAAGGGCAAGATCACCGCCCCGGACGGACGCACCTACGAGGGCGATTGGGTGCAAGGCCAGATGACGGGAACCGGCACCGCGACCTACGCCAACGGGTCGGTCTACGAGGGCAGCTTCGTCAGGGGCACCCACAACGGCAAGGGCAAGCTCACCAACCCCTCGGGCTATACCTACGAAGGCGACTGGGTGCTGGGCGTGAAGGAAGGCAAGGGCCGCATCACCTATCCCGATGGGACGGTCTATGACGGCACCCTGGTCAAGGGCCAGCGGTCGGGCAAGGGCACGCTGACGATGCCGGACGGGCTGATCTATCAGGGCGACTGGGCCGACGGCCAGATGAATGGCAAGGGAATCCTGACCCAGCCGAATGGCGACCTTTACGAGGGCAGCTTCAGGAACGGTCTGCGCGAAGGCCAGGGAAAGCTGACGCACAAGAACGGCAGCATCTACTTCGGCACCTGGGTCGGTGACCGCCGCCAGGGACAGGGCAGCTTCACCACGCCCGACGGCTTCAAATACGAAGGCTCGTGGGTCGCGGGCCGGATGGAGGGCACCGGGTCGATCACCTATCCCGACGGCTCGGTCTACATCGGCGCGATGAAGGCCGACCAGCCGAACGGCCAGGGCGCGATCACCTATCCGGACGGCTCGACCTATCAGGGCAACTGGCAGGCCGGGGCGATCTCGGGCCAGGGCCGGGCGACCTATGTCGGGGGGCAGGTCTACGAAGGCAGCTTCATCAGCGCCAGGCCGCAGGGCACGGGCGTGATGACCTACCCCGACGGCTATCGCTACGAAGGCGACTGGGTCGATGGCCGGCGCGAGGGCGTGGGGACCGCCGTCTATCCCGACGGCAGCCTCTACAAAGGCGGGTTCAAGGCCGGTCTGCGGGACGGGGACGGCGAGTTCTCGACCACCGACGGGTTCAGGTATGTCGGCCAGTGGGTTGCCGGCCGGATCGAGGGTCGCGGCATTGCGACCTATGCATCGGGTGACGTCTATGACGGCATGTTCAAGGCCGGACGCCGCGAAGGTCCGGGGAAACTGACCTATGCCGGCGGCGACGTGGCCGAAGGGGTCTGGCAGAACGGCGTGTTGACCGCACCGCCCGAGGCGCCTCCCGCCGAAGCGGCTCCGGCCGAGGGCACAGCGCCCGCGGAACCGGCCGCCAACCCGTAGGGTGCGCTACAGCGCACCGACCGCTCTCGATCCTGCGGCGTTCCGCTGCGAGTGGACCCAGGCGGTCAACGTCCGCCGTGCCAGCCTTGCGTCTGCAGCGATGCCGAACGCATGCCAAACGCGCGCCATGCCGTCAACCAGTGCGAAATCTGCAAAATTGACCCAGCGTTCTTCGACGCTCGACGGGCGTGCCCCACGTCCTTGCGGCCGACCCCGGCTTCCGCCTGTCACGTTTTGGAACCATCCCTCTGACCCGTTGCGCAGGCGCTCAGAACACCATCTGCACCCGGTGCCCCGGCGCATGGGCGAGGCGCACCAGCGTCACCGGCCCGCCTGTGCCATAGGTCGTCCGTTCAGCCACCAAGAGCGCCGTCCCCGGCGCGACCCCCATCACCTCGGCCTCGCGCGGGCTGGCAGGTTCAGCGGTGAAGGCGATGTCGCCGGAGACAAGACTGACATGGGTCACCAGCCACTCATTCGCGCTGACCAGCGCGAAATCCGGGGGGTCCGCGGGCAGGATCGCGGGGTTGAGCCAGCGGGTTTCCAGCACGAAAGGCCGCCCCCCGGCCAGATGCAAAGTCTCCAGATAGCGCATCTTCTGGCCCTCGGGCAGACCAAGGCGGGCGGTGACGGGAACGGGCGCTGCGGTCAAGCGTTCCGCCAACAGCTTGAAATCGTAGGGCAAACCCCGACCAAGCACGTCCAGCCGGATCACCGGGATCTCCAGCCTTGCGCGGCGCACGGGCAAGGCTGCGACCCGGGTTCCGACGCGCTTCTTGCGCTCGATCACCCCGGCCTCGGCCAGGGCGGTCAAGGCCCGGTTGACCGTTGCGCGCGCGACGCCGAACTCCTCGGCCAGGGTCTCCTCACCCGGGATCAGCGCGCCCGGCGGCCAGTCCCGCGCCCGGATGCGGCGCAGGACCTCGGCGCGGATGTCCTCCCAGCCCAGGGTCACAAGCTGTCCCGCAGGCGGCGCAGGGTGGCGCGAAAGCGCGCCTCGACCGCTGCCCGCGCGATGTGACGACAGTGCTGCACGATGTGGCGCCCCGCAGACCACAGATCGGTGACAAGGCCATCCCGCCCGGCAAAAAGGCAGGCATCCAGAAGCTGGTCGCCCGCCAGCCCCTCCAGCCGCAGATCAGCGGTGTCGAGCGCCAGAACGTCCGCCCACTGCCCGACCGCGATGCGCCCCGAAGCCCGCCCCGCCGCCCGCGCGCCACCCGTTGCGGCCTCCTCCCACAGGAGCCGTCCGGTAGAGCGGTGGTCAGCCAGCACCGCCCGGGCCTTCTGCGCAAACCGTTGGGAGTATTCAAGAAGTCGCAACTCCTCGGGCAAGGAGATCCGGACGTTGCTGTCCGTTCCTACCCCGAAGGCACCCCCGGCCGCCAGCCAGCCGGGACCGTCGAAGATGCCGTCGCCCAGATTCGCCTCGGTGACCGGACACAGCCCCGCCACGGCGCCGGTCCTGGCCAGTGCCGCCGTCTCGGCGGGCGTCATCTGCGTTGCGTGGATCAGGCACCAGCGCGCATCCAGGGGCAGATTGGCGCAGGCCCAGTCCACCGGCCGCGCGCCCCAGGCCACCTGCACCTCGACCACCTCGGCGACCTGCTCGGCGATGTGGATGTGGACCGGCCCCGCGGTCATGCCCGCCACCCGGCCCAGCGTCGCCCGGCTGACCGCCCGCAACGAATGCGGCGCGACGCCCAGGACGGCATCCGGCAGCCCCGCCAGCGCGCGCCCTGCCCCGTCGAGAACCCGCGCAAAGACCTCGGGCCCCGAGCCAAAGCGCAACTGCCCCCCCGCCAGCGCCCGGCCATCCACCCCGCCCTGTTCATAGATCACCGGCAGATGCGTGAGGCCCAGCCCGGTCTCGGCCGCCGCCGCCGCGACGCGCCCCGACATCTCGGTCGGATCGGCATAGGTGCCCCCGCCCACCGGGTGGTGCAGGTAGTGAAACTCGCAGACCGCCGCAAAGCCGCTTTCGGCCATCTCGACCATGGCCTGCGCGGCGATGGCCTGCACATCTTCGGGCGAAAGCCGCTCCAGGAACCGATACATCAGCGCGCGCCAGGTCCAGAAACTGTCCTGCCCCGCCGTCCGGCCTTCGGTCATCCCCGCCATCGCGCGCTGGAAGGTGTGCGAATGCAGGTTCACCGGCGCGGGCAGGATCACGCCATGCCCCCGGCCCGGCACGCCCGCCGTCACCTCGGCGATCCGCCCATGTTCGATGCGGATGCGGACGTCCTGCGCCCAGCCTTGCGGCAGCAGCGCGGTTTCGGCGTGAAGGATCATGGCGACTCGCTTGACTTGCATTATGTCTAGACATATTAGCCAAATCATCAGCACGAAGGCAAGCCGATGCTCCTGACCCATGCCACCCTTGCGACGATGACCGGCGGCTACGGGCTGATCCCCGACGCCGCCGTGGCGCTAAAGGATGCGCGGATCGCCTGGGCCGGGCCGATGGCCGACCTGCCCGCCCCGTACCGTGCCCTGCCCGGACACGACTGCAGCGGTCGCCTCGTCACCCCCGGCCTGATCGACTGCCACACCCATGCCGTCCACGCCGGTCACCGTGCGGTGGAGTTCGAGCTGCGGCTGAAGGGGGCCAGCTACGAGGACATCGCCCGCGCCGGGGGCGGGATCCTCTCCACCGTCACGGCCACCCGCGCGGCCTCGGAGGATCGGCTTCTGACCAGCGCCCTGCCCCGGGTCGACCAGCTGATCGCCAGCGGCGCCACGACCGTCGAGGTCAAGTCCGGCTACGGGCTGACGGTCGAGGACGAGCTGAAAATGCTGCGCGCCGCGCGGCGCATTGCGGATCAGCGCCCGGTTTCGGTTCGGACCACGCATCTCGCCGCCCATGCGATCCCGCCGGAATACAAAGGCCGCGCAACGGCTTACATGGCCGAGGTCGCGATCCCGTCGCTGCGCGCCGCCCGGGCCGAGGGGCTGGTGGACGCCGTCGATGCCTTTTGCGAGACCATCGCCTTTTCGACCGCCGACCTGGCGCCCCTGTTCGCCGAAGCCAGTGCCTTGGGCCTGCCGGTCAAGCTCCATGCCGAACAACTGACCGATCAGGGCGGCGCGGCCTTTGCCGCCCGCCACGGCGCGCTGTCGGCGGATCATCTGGAATACCTGTCGCCCGACGGCATCGCGGCGATGGCCGCTGCCGGAACCGTCGCCGTGATCCTGCCGGGGGCCTTCTACACCCTGCGCGAGACGCAAGCGCCCCCCGTCGCCGCCCTGCGGGCCGCAGGCGTGCCGATGGCGGTCGCGACCGATCTCAACCCCGGCTCATCACCGTTGGCCTCGCTGACGCTGGCGATGAACATGGCCTGCACCCTGTTCCGCCTGACACCAGAAGAGGCGCTGCTGGGCGTGACCCGACACGCCGCCCGCGCGCTGGGGCTGACCGACCGGGGTCGGATCGCCCCCGGCCTGCGGGCCGATCTGTGCCTCTGGGATGCCGACCATCCCGCCGAACTGGCCTACCGCATCGGCGCCACCCCCCTGCACCACCGCATCTTCGGAGGCCGTCTTGACGCCTGAAATCCTGCTTCCCGGTCAGGTGACCCTGGCGCAACTGGACCGCATCTTCCGGGGTCTCTTGCCCGCGCGCCTGCACGACAGCGCCCGGCCCGGCATCCGGCAGGCCGCCGGCCATATTGCCGTGGCGGCGCGCGGCCAGACCGCTGTCTACGGTGTCAATACCGGGTTCGGCAAGCTTGCAGCCATCAAGATCGCCCCCGAAGACACGGAAACCTTGCAGAAAAACCTGATCCTCAGCCATTGCTGCGGCGTGGGCGAACCGATGCCGGAAGATGTCGCCCGGCTGATGATGGTGCTGAAGCTCTTGTCGCTGGGCCGGGGCGCTTCGGGCGTTCGGCCAGAGGTGGTGGCGCTGATCGAAGGCATGCTCGCCCAAGGCGTGACGCCGGTGATCCCCGACCAGGGCTCGGTCGGCGCGTCGGGGGACCTGGCTCCGCTGGCCCACATGACCGCCGTGATGATCGGCCATGGCGCGGCGCTGGTTGACGGCCAGGTCAAGACCGGCGCAGAAGCCCTTGACAGCAAAGGCCTGTCGCCGATCACGCTGGGTGCCAAAGAGGGGCTGGCACTGATCAACGGCACCCAGTTTTCCACGGCCTACGCGCTCGCCGGTCTGTTCCGGGCCTGGCGCGCGGCGGGCGAGGCACTGGTGATCTCGGCCCTCTCCACCGACGCGATCATGGGCTCGACCGCGCCGCTGGAAGCCGAGATCCACAGCTTGCGCGGCCAGCCGGGCCAGATCGACGCCGCCGCCACGATGCGGGCGCTCTTGGCAGGCTCGGAGATCCGCGACAGCCACCGTGAGGGCGACAGCCGCGTGCAGGATCCCTACTGCATCCGCTGCCAGCCGCAGGTGACGGGGGCCGCGATGGACGTCCTGCGCATGGCCGCCCGGACGCTGGAGATCGAGGCGAACGCCGCCACCGACAACCCGCTTGTGCTGTCCGACGGCCAGATCGTCAGCGGCGGCAACTTCCATGCCGAACCCGTGGGCTTTGCCGCCGACATGATCGCCATGGCCCTGGCCGAAATCGGCGCGATCGCCCAGCGCCGGGTGGCGCTGATGGTCGATCCGACGCTCAGTTTCGACCTGCCCGCGTTCCTGACGCCGATGCCCGGCCTGAACTCCGGCCTGATGATCGCCGAGGTGACGACCGCCGCCTTGATGAGCGAAAACAAGCACCTGGCCCACCCGACGGTGATCGACAGCACCCCGACCAGCGCCAACCAGGAAGACCATGTCAGCATGGCCGCCCATGGCGCCCGCCGCCTTCTGCCGATGGTCAAGAACCTGAACGTGATCCTCGGGGTCGAGGCGATGTGCGCCGCGCAAGGGGTCGAGTTTCGGGCACCCCTCAAGACTTCTGCCCCGCTGCAGGCGGCAGTCGCCGTCTTCCGGGCCGAAGTTCCCGCCTTGACCGACGACCGCTATCTGGCCCCCGACCTCGCCCGCGCAGCAGCCCTCGTGGCGGCCGGTGGCCTCTCCAAATCGACCGGCATCCCCCTTCCAGCCCTCTGACATTCTTCGTCCCCAAATATCCTCGGGGGGTCCGGGGGGCGAAGCGCCCCCGGGGTCTCCACCAGAACCGGAGCCCGACCATGACGAATCCCCGCCACAACCTGCGCGACATCTACCCCCCGACCGGGACCGAAAGGACCTGCAAAAGCTGGCAGACCGAGGCGGCGATGCGGATGCTGATGAACAACCTGCACCCCGACGTGGCCGAAAACCCGCATGAGCTGGTGGTCTATGGCGGGATCGGCCGCGCCGCCCGCACCTGGGAGGATTTCGACCGCATCGTCGCAGGCCTGCGCGACCTCGAGGCGGACGAGACGCTGGTCGTCCAGTCCGGCAAGCCGGTCGCCATCGTCCGCACCCACACGGATGCGCCGCGGGTGCTGATCGCCAACTCCAACCTCGTGCCGCACTGGGCGACCTGGGCGCATTTCAACGAACTCGATCGCAAGGGTCTGATGATGTATGGCCAGATGACCGCCGGGTCGTGGATTTACATCGGCACGCAAGGCATCGTGCAGGGCACCTACGAGACCTTCGCCGAGGCGGGTCGCCAGCATTATGACGGTTCGCTCAAAGGAAAATGGATCCTGACCGGCGGGCTTGGCGGAATGGGGGGCGCGCAGCCCCTCGCCGCCGTCATGGCCGGGGCCTCGTGCCTCGCGGTCGAATGCGACGAGACCCGGATCGATTTCCGCATCCGCACCCGCTATGTCGATGCCAAGGCCCGCACTCTGGACGAAGCGCTCGGCATGATCGCCAACTGGACCGCGAAGGGCGAGGCGAAGTCGGTCGGCCTTCTCGGCAACGCCGCCGAGGTCTTTCCCGAGCTTCTCGCCCGGATGAAGGCGGGCGGAGCGCGCCCCGACATCGTGACCGACCAGACTTCGGCGCATGATCCGCTGCATGGCTATTGCCCTGCCGGGTGGCCGGTCGCAGAGTGGCGGGCGAAGCAGGAAACCGACCCGGCGGCAGTCGAGACCGCCGCCCGCCATTCCATGCGCGCCCATGTCGAGGCGATGGTGGGCTTCTGGAACGCCGGGGTCCCCACGCTCGACTATGGCAACAACATCCGTCAGGTCGCGAAGGAGGAGGGGCTGGAGAACGCCTTCGCCTTTCCCGGCTTCGTGCCGGCCTACATTCGCCCCCTCTTCTGCAAGGGGATCGGCCCGTTCCGCTGGGTGGCCCTGTCGGGCGATCCTGAAGACATCCGGAAAACCGACGCGGCGATGAAGCGGCTGTTCCCCGACAACGCGCATCTGCACCGCTGGCTCGACATGGCGGGCGATCGGATCGCCTTCCAGGGCCTGCCCGCCCGCATCTGCTGGATCGGCCTCGGCGACCGGCACCGGGCGGGGCTGATGTTCAACGAGATGGTGGCCTCTGGTGAGTTGAAGGCCCCGATCGTCATCGGACGCGACCATCTGGATTCGGGGTCAGTAGCCTCGCCCAACCGGGAGACCGAGGCGATGAAGGACGGCTCGGACGCGGTGTCGGACTGGCCGCTTCTGAACGCGCTGGTCAATACCGCCTCGGGCGCGACCTGGGTGTCGATCCATCACGGCGGCGGGGTGGGCATGGGCTTTTCCCAGCACGCCGGGGTGGTGATCGTCGCCGACGGCACGCCCGAGGCCGCGCGGCGGCTGGAGCGGGTCTTGTGGAACGACCCGGCCTCGGGCGTCTGGCGCCATGCCGATGCGGGCTACGAGACCGCCATTGCCTGCGCGAAAGACCACGGCCTGCGGCTGCCGGGGATCCTCGGGAACTGAAGCCGTCGCCGATTGCCGTGGACAGCGAGCCGGAACCGGCCGATAGTGCGGCGATCCTTGGGAGGGGGCGCTGATGGCACTGGACGTGATAAGCTCTGGCTTCGGCAGGACCGGCACGAAATCCCTGAAGGCTGCACTTGAGCGACTGGGTTTCGGCAAATGTCACCACATGCACGAGATCGTGGAACACCCCGAGCAGGTGATCCACTGGCAGCGGCTGGCGGCCGGGCAGACCGTCGACTGGGACACGGTGTTCGCAGGCTACAGGTCGCAGGTCGACTGGCCCGGCGCGCATGTCTGGCGCGAGCTGGCCGCGGCATATCCCGCGGCCAAGGTGGTGCATACGGTGCGGCCGGAAGCGAACTGGTGGGCAAGTTTCGACAAGACCATCGGCAAGCTGATGGCCCGCTACCAGACCCTGCCGCTGCCGCCGCATATCCGCGACATCCTTGCGGCCTGGAACGAACTGGCCGGCAAGGGCACCTTCGGCGGCAAACTCGATGACCGTGAGATCGGACTGGCCGCCTTCCGGCGCCGGACCGACGAGGTGCGGGCCGCTCTGCCCGCCCACCGCCTGCTGGTCTTCGATGTCGCCGAAGGCTGGCAGCCGCTTTGCGCCTTCCTCGGGGTCGCGGTGCCCGCCGAACCCTTCCCGCACCATAACCTCCGGGCCGACTTCTGGGAGGTCCTCGGCGGCGAGCCTGCCTGACCTGACGGGTTCGCGCCACGGTCGGCGCGGGCAGGCCCCCCTCGTGGCACCGACCCTCGGGCGTCCGCTCCTCCCCCGGGCGGTGACCGTCCTTGCCCGGTCGCCGCGCAGTGCGTCGGCTTGACCATCCGGACGCGACAACCCGGCCGCCAGCAAGGGATCGTCCACGATCCGGCGCTTTGCCACAGTATCGCCATGAGGTTTCTTGGAAAGACCATGAACTGGCCTCAGGTCGCACAACCTGGGCGGTATCAATATCCTTAACCAACACCACACAAGGGAGTTCGCGATGATCCGTTCAAGACTTGTCCAGGCATGGTGCGCGCGAATCCTGCGGCGCGAAGATCCGGCGCTGCAACGGATCAGCCGGCTGAAGGGCTACTGCAGCGAACGGCCGAAAACGACCGTTCCGGTGTTCTTCGCCCGCAAGGCCACGCTGACCTGACGGGGCGGTCGTCCCGCGTCGCCGTATGGCCGCCTTCCGACACCTACAGGATGCGCGGGTTGCGGCCGGCCTCGCGCCAGATCGGGTTCGACCAGGCGCGTTTGCCGGCGGCGTCGATCACGGCGATGCGCACCCACGGGCTGCCCAGAAGCCGGTCGAGCGGCACTTCGGCCCGGGTCATCGAGTGGCCGTGAACCCCCTTGGCCCCGGTGCCCCAGCCCATCGCGATGACCGACGCGGCGGCAGAGCATTCGACCACCACCTTGTTGCCGTCGAGATGCACGTCGTGAATCTGCGGCCCTTGGCTGGAATAGAATTCTCCGCGTTTCAGGGCCGCGAGCAGCGCCTCGGGCGTGTTCTCGACCGCCTTCACCATGACCCAGCCGCCGAAATGGTCGGGTTCGGAAAAATGCGCGTCATCCGTGGCGATGAGGGTGAGGCGGCGACCCTCGGTCAGTAGCAGGTCGGCGATCCCGGCCCCGTCGGGACGGTCGCAGCCGGTGGCGCAGCCGTGGTTGTAGATCTCGACCGCATGCGCCGCCGCGATGGTGCGGGCATCGGCAAGCGTCAGGCCCGACCATTGCGGATGGGCGATGGCGACGAAGGCCCCGGCGGCCACCGCGCGGGCGGCGATCTCGGGCCCGGTCTCCTGCCCCGGCTCGGCGATGAAACTGGTGGTCGTCGGCGGCGCGAAGTCGTCGGGCAGGCCCACGGCAAGGATGTGCCAGAGCTCGCCATTCGACTGCGCGCCGGAGTGGAGTTCCGCGCCGATCAAGGTGGTGAAACCCTCGGTCCGACAGGCGCGCGTGTCGGTCATCGGATAGCCGTAGATGCCGACGAAATGGTCGGTCAGGGCAAGGAAATCATAGCCCTCGGCCCGGTAGCGGCGGCAGACCTCCTCGGGCGAAAGCACGCCGTCGGAGTTCGTCGAATGGGTGTGCAGATTGCCGCGCCAGAAGCGGCCGGGGGCGGTGAAGGCAGAGGGTCGGGTCATCTGGGGATCCTGTGCAGGGGGCGACATGCGGACGGCTCGATCGGCGTGGCAGCGGGCGACGGGTCGTCGGCGGAACCTTGCCCGGGGTCGAAACCGGGGGCAAGGGACTGTCGAGCCGAAGCGCGTTCCATGCTATCCCTTTGCAATGTCTGGTTGTGCAAGGATGTCTGATGTCGCTGGATCGCTTTCCGCCCGAGCAAGCCGCCTTTGGCAGTCCGCGCTTGGCGGATGACGCAGCGGGCGGAACCCCGGTCGGCAGCCTTGCCGATCATGCCGAACCGGCGGCGGCTTTCCTGAAGGCGCTCAGCCATGAGGGGCGGCTGATGATCCTGTGCCATCTCGCCGAAGGCGAGAAATCGGTGAGCGAGCTGGAAGGGCTGATCGGCCTGCGTCAGGCGGCGGTCAGCCAGCAGCTGGCCCGGCTGCGGCTGGAAGGGCTGGTCTCGACCCGGCGCAAGGGCAAGGCGATCTTCTATGCGCTGCGCGATCCGGGGGTCATTGCGGTCCTGTCCTGTCTGCACCGGCTGTTCGGCGCCAGAACCTAAAGCGTGATGAGGAAAAGCGGACTCCGGTTTTGCGCATCAATCGCGCGACCACCAAGACCCGAGATCGGGATGATGTTTCCATCAAACATCATCCCGATCTAGCCGCGCCCGATATAGGGCATGTCCCGGGCCATGATCGTGACGAACGGGGTGTTCACCTCCAGCGGCAGCGATGCCATGTGCAGCACCATCCGCGCCACATGCTCCACATCCATCACCGGTTCGGCCCGGATGCTGCCGTCGGCCTGCGGCACGCCGGCAGTAAAGCGCGCGGCCATGTCGGTCATCGCATTGCCGATGTCGAGTTGCGCACAGGCGATGTCGAAGGCGCGGCCATCAAGGCCCAGCGTGCGGGTCAGCCCGGTGACGGCATGTTTCGACATGGTATAGGGCACCGAGCCCGGGCGCGGAACATGCGCCGAGATCGAGCCGTTGTTGATGATCCGCCCCCCGCGCGGGGACTGGCGGCGCATCAGGCCAAAGGCGGCCCGGGCGCAAAGGAACATGCCGGTGATGTTGGTGCGGCTGACCTCGGCCCAGGTGTCGACCGGGATTTCGTCGATCGGCGCTGCGGGGGCAGAGATGCCCGCGTTGTTGAACAGAACGTCAAGACGGGACAGCCGGGCGAAGGCGGCTTCGACTTCGGCCGGGTCGCCGACATCGGCGGTCAGGATGCCGGCCCGGGCACCCATCGCGGTTTCCTCCAGCGCGTCGCGGCGGCGGCCAAGCAGGCTGACCTCCCAGCCCGCGGCAAGAAAGGCGCGGGCGGCGGCGCGGCCGATGCCGCCTCCGGCACCGGTGATCAGAACGGATCGGGTCATGGCATCCCCTCCAGGAAGTGGTATTTCACCAGCCAGAGCGACATGCGGCCAACCGCGGCCACCGGAATCCGTGTGGCCGAGGCGATCTCGGTCTCGGTCGCACCGTCGGGTCCGGCCGCCGCATAGGCGGCCAGCACGGTCTCGATCCTGCCGGGATCATCCAGCAAGCGGCGTCGCAGGGCGTAGTTGCGCAGATCGAAGGTCTCGCGCGGGCCGGGACGATCGCCGCTGGCGACACTGCGCAGGCGGCGGTCCGGGGCGGCGCGGGACGTCGGATAGGCGGCGAACATCTCCTCGACCGCCGGACCGATGGGCAACAGGCCCGGATCGTGCCGCGTGACGGCAGCGCCGCCGGTCTTGCGGGCATGGGCCAGCATCGCCGCCTGTTCGCCCCAAAGCGCCTGCATCTGCGGAATGACGACCCGCCAGTCATATACCGCGCGCGCCCTGGCCTGCCCCATCGCGCCCATCCTAGCGCGCAGGTCGGCATCGGCGGCCAAAGTCACCAGCGCCCGGGCGAAGGCCGGGACGTCGAAACTGGTCATCGCCGACATCTGGCTGACATACTGGACATAGGAATCGGTGCCGCCGACATGGCGCTGGCTGACATAGGTCGAAAGCCCCGCGCGCGGCAGCTCTGTCGGAATGCGGAAACCGACCTCGGGCGTCACCGTGTCCTTCAAGCCATCCCAGTCGGTGACGATCACCGGCAGGCCCGCCGCCATCGCCTCGACGGGTGCCAGGCCAAAGGTTTCCTGCAGGTTGTCGATCGGAAAGACGAAGATGTCGCCCCCGGACAAAGTGGCCTGGCGCTCGTCGCGCTCGCCGCCGTCCAGGCGGTGATAGCCGCAGGATGGCATCAGGCGGGCGGCGGCCTTGGCGAAGATTGCATCCCACTGCACCTCGGGGAACCGCCCGCAGAACACGACATGCAGCTTGGCCCCGCCAAAGGCGCGCAGCTCGGTCGCGGCCAGTTCCATGGCCAGGAACAGCGGCAGGGGATCGAACTTTTCGTCCGGGGTCAGGCGGGCGATGGTCACCACGACGATATCCCCGGGCCCGGCCCCGATCCGCTCGCGCATCCTCTTGCCGGACGCGGGGTCGGGCAGGAAATCCTCGCTGTGACACCCAAGCGGGATGACGGGCAAGAGCGGCCTCGCCGGCAAGGCTGCGCCCGCGAACCGCTGCGCCAGATGCGTCTCGGCCAGCTCCATCAGCCTGCGGACCGAGGCCTGGACCGACGACGAGGTGCATATCACCGCATCCCACGGCATCTGCGGGGCGGATCGAAGATCGAAAAGGGTCTGCATGACGCCTTTCGTCGCGGTGGTGTGGGTGACACCGCACAGGGCCCAGGCTGCGCTCCCGTAGGGCGCGCGACGCCAGCACTCGACCGTCTGGATCGGCGCGGGGTAGTGCACCACCTCGACCGGGGCAAGCGCGGCGGGTTGATCAAGCCGGACGGTGCGATGGGGTTGCGTCACGCCGACACGCCGGGCCGCCTCGGCAAAGGCAGCGTGATCGGCCTCGGAATGGGCCAGTGAAACGAATTCGGCCACGTCGGCATGGGTGAAGAAGCCGCGCAGAAAGCTCTCTCCGGCGACGCGACGGCCATTGATCCCATTCTTCCCCGGGTCATAGCCGTCGGCAGTGAACCAGATCGCGGCATTGGTGGCGGGCATTGCGTGGTCCATCCGGCAGGGCGTGGCCTCATGGGTAAGGCCTGCCCTGCCCTTCGGCAAGCCGGATCAGCGGCTGCGGGTCAGGCCCGCGAACCGCCATGCCCTTCACGGCGGCGGCAGCACGGCGATACCAGGCGGATACGGTTGGCGCACCCAGCACGATTCGAACGTGCGACCTTTGCCTTCGGAGGGCAACGCTCTATCCAGCTGAGCTATGGGTGCCTGCGCCGTCCTTAGCGGAAGGCGACGCGGGTTTCAATGGCCCAAGCGCGTCAGGCGAAAAGCTCGTGCGCAAGCTCCAGCGCGCCGACCAGGGCATCGACCTCCTCGACCGTGTTGTACAGCCCGAAGGAGGCCCGGCACGAGGCGGTGATGCCCAGATGCGCCATCAGCGGCATCGCGCAATGGGTGCCGGCGCGCACCGCGATGCCCCGCTTGTCCAGGATGGTCGAAATGTCATGGGCATGGGCCGCACCCTGCAGCGTGAAAGAGAAGATCGCGCCCTTGGTTGCAGAGTTTCCCTGCACGTTCAGCCAGTTGAGACCTGCAAGCCGGTCGCGGGCATAGTCGCGCAGGTTTCGTTCATGCGCGGCGATGTTGTCCATGCCGAGACCGGCCAGGTAGTCAAGCGCGACGCCAAGGCCGATCTGCTGCACGATTCCCGGGGTGCCGGCCTCGAACTTCATCGGCGGGTCGTTCCAGGTGATCCTGTCACGGCTGACCTCGCGGATCATGTCGCCGCCGCCAAGGAAGGGGCGCATCTCGGCCTGGCGCTCGCGGCGGATCCAGATGCCGCCCGATCCGCTTGGCCCGTAGAGCTTGTGGCCGGTGACCGCGTAGAAATCGCAGCCGAGCGCCCGGACATCCACGGGCAGGTGGACCGCGGCTTGCGAGCCGTCGACCAGCACCGGCACGCCCTTCTCCTGCGCGCCCCGACAGATCGCCGCGACATCGACCACGGTGCCCAGGACGTTCGACATGTGGGTCACCGCCACCAGCCGCGTCTTCGGCCCGATGGCATCCAGCACCGCCTGCGGATCGAGATCGCCATTCCGGTCCACCTCGACCCATTTCAGCACCACACCCTGCCGCTCGCGCAGGAAATGCCAGGGGACGATGTTGGCGTGATGCTCCATGATCGACAGCACGATCTCGTCGCCCGGCTGCAGGCGCGGGGCGGCCCAGGCGTAGGACACAAGGTTGATGGCTTCCGTCGTGCCGGTGGTGAAGACGATCTCGTCCTCGGACGTCGCGTTCAGAAAGCGCGCCAGTTTGCCACGGGTCGCCTCGTATTTCTCGGTCGCCAGGGTCGACAGGTAATGCAGGCCCCGGTGCACGTTGGCGTATTCCTCGGCATAGCCGCGGGTGACGGCATCGATCACAACCTGCGGCTTTTGCGCAGACGCGCCATTGTCCAGATAAACCAGGGGTTTGCCGTTCACTTGCCGGGCCAGGATCGGAAAGTCGGCGCGGATCTTCCAAAGGTCATACATTCGGCATCAGGGCCTCCGGCCCGACAAGAAGGATCACGGCCATGCCGATGACAAGGCCGGCGACAAGGGCGGTCAGGACCATGCCAAGGAACACCAGCCCGCGATTGCGAAAGCCGTGCAGCTCGGCGATGAAATGGGTCATCAGCCACAGGAACAGCACGAAGCCGCCAAGACCGATGATCCCGGCCAGCGGTGGCGCGATCACCAGCGCCACCAGTTGCAGAAGTTGCAACACCAGCGTCAGGCATTGCAGCCAGACCACGATCAAGAGCGCGTCCGCAAACGACCCTGTCCCGCCCGCAGCCCTGCCGACGCGGTGGATGAGGACGACCGACAGCGCAAGGAACACCCACTGCACGACCGCCGCAAGGAACGGACTGGCCAGGATCATCGCACTGAGCGGGTCCATTCCCGGCGGGCCAAGCCTGATCTGCAGGCTGGCAATCACGGCCGACACCACGGCGACCAGCATCAGCCCGGCCGTCCGCGCCGGCGTCGGAACGCCCTCTGCCAGAAGCGCCCGGGTGGCCTGACGCGGGTTCTGCAACGTCAGCTTCGCCAGCGCGAGCATGCGATCCATCAGGGTCATCCGCGTTCCGCCTCGTGCAAAAGCGTGGCCCAGAGCCACAGGAACGCGATACCGACCACCAGCGTCACCGCCGAAAGGGCCGGTCCGGGCCCGATCATCCCCGCGACCAGGCCCTGCAAAAGCAGCAGCGGACCGATCGTGGCCAGAGCCCAGAACAGGGCCAGGCGCGCGCCATACCAGCTTCCCTTCCCGCCCATCGCCCGCGCGGCGACGTGGCCCAAGGCCGCAAGCCCGTAAAGAAACGGGATCGCGGCCAGAATTCCATAGGCCGTCGGCAGGATGCGCGGCCAGGCCGAGGCCTCTCCCGCAAGAAAGGCGGCGCGGGCGGCACCGGGCCACTGGCCGACAAAGGCCAAAGCCAGGAAGACCAGCAGCAGCGAAAGGGCAAATGGCTCCGATTGCCCGCGCGCCAGGTGCCGCCGCAGCACTTCGCGCGGGCGCCGCCAGGTCGCAACCATGTCCGTCGAGACGCTCATCCCCCCACCCTCTCAGCCTTTCGATCCATGCCGGGCCAGCCAGCGTTCCAGCCGGGCGCGGATGTCTTCCGCGATGCCTTCGTCAGCGATTTCCTCGATGGCTTCGGCCAGGAACGCCAGCACCAGAAGCGCCTGCGCCGTGCGGCGCGGCACGCCGCGCGACTGCAGGTAGAACAGCGCGGTCTCGTCGATCGCGCCGCTGGTCGAGCCGTGGCTGCACTTCACGTCATCGGCGTAGATTTCCAGTTCCGGCTTGGCAAGGAACTGGCTGTCCTCGTCAAGAAGCAGGCTTTGGCTGATCTGGTAGCCATCGGTCTTCTGCGCACCGGGCTTCACCAGGATCTTGCCCTGGAAGACGCCAACTGCCCCGTTCATCAACACCTTCTTGAACACCTGCCGGCTTTCGCAGGCCACGGCGGCATGGGTGACAAACACCGTGTCATCGTGGTGGAAGTCACCATCGCCCATCGTCGCCCCGGCCAGATGCGCCCGACCCTCGGACCCGGTCAGCTCGACCACGGCCTCGTTGCGCGTCAGCCGGCCGTTGGCCGTCAGCGTGAAGGACCGCAGCTCGGACCTCGCGCCCAGCCGGGCGAAAAGATGCGTCACCGCGCGGCGCTCGTGGTCGCGGCCCTGCAGGCGGATGTGGTGGAAGCTGGCACCCTCGGCGATGTCGACTTCCAGCACCTTGTTGAACCGCGCGGCGGCCGGTCCGTGTTCCAGCAGCGTCAGCTCCGCGCCGGCCTCAAGCTTCACGCAGTGGTGAAGGATCACATCGGAAGTCTCTGACTCATGGACATAAACCAGAGAAATCGGCCTTGCGGCCCGTGCCGTGACATGGATCAGCACGCCATCGGTGGCAAAGGCCGAGTTCAGCGCGGCAAAGGGTCTGTGCACCGGTGCCTGACCCCGGGCTTCCAGAACGCCATACAACCCATGCGCCCAGTGGCTTTCCGCAGCTTCCGCTTGTGCCAGACGTTCGATCCGCACCCCGGCAAGCGCCAGGTCGTCCGAGGCGGCAGGATCGAAGACACCATCGACAAAGACGATCTTCACCCGGTCCAGGCCCAGGAAGGGTGCCGCCTCGTCATGGGGGTCGTAGCGCAGGGCGGGCGGGGCCGCTGGTGCGTTCAGCGTGGCGGGATCGGTGTAACGCCAGTATTCGTCGCGCCGGGCGGGAATGCCCATCGCACGCAGCCGGGACAGGGCCTCGGCCCGTGCAGCGCCAAGCCAGCCCCTGCCTTCGGGCAGCGACAGCGGCTGAAGCCGCGCCGCCAGCGCATCTTCCCGGGCTTGCAGCATTGCCATCAGCCCACCTCGCCCAGAATGTCGGCATAGCCGTTGGTCTCGACCTCCAACGCCAGTTCGGGTCCACCGGTCTTCACGATCCGCCCCGCCGCCATGATGTGAACGATGTCCGGCTTGATATGATCCAGAAGCCGCTGGTAATGCGTGATCACCAGGAACGACCGTCCGGCGCTGCGCAGCGCATTGACCCCGTCCGCGACCAGCTTCATCGCATCGACGTCCAGGCCGCTGTCGGTTTCATCCAGGATGCACATGCGCGGCTCCAGCATCGCCATCTGCAGGATTTCGTTGCGCTTTTTCTCGCCGCCGGAAAAGCCCACATTGACCGGGCGCTTCAGCATCTCGGCGTCGATCTTCAGGGTCCTGGCCTTTTCGCGGACGAGCTTCAGGAAATCGCCCGCGCTGAGTTCCTCCTCGCCGCGTGCCTTCCGTTGCGCGTTCACCGCCGTGCGCAGAAAGGTCATGTTGCCGACGCCCGGGATTTCCACCGGATATTGGAACGCCAGGAACAGCCCCGCAGCGGCGCGGTCCTCCGGCTCCATTTCCAGCAGTTCCCTGCCCTCAAGCAGAGCCGAACCCTCTGTCACCTCATAGCCGTCACGGCCCGACAGGACATAGGACAGCGTCGACTTGCCCGACCCGTTCGGCCCCATGATCGCATGCACCTCTCCCGCAGCGATCTTCAGATCGACCCCACGCAGGATCACCTTGTCCTCTTCTTGAAGTTTGACGTGCAGGTTATTGATTTCAAGCATTCTTCTCTTCCTGTGACATCAACGCGGATCGGTGAACCAGCCGATGGCCACGGTGGCCATGTCGGGCGGGATCGCGCCGGGGGTGACGGTAAAGCGGGCCATCTGGCCGACCAGTTCTTCCTTGCGGGCCAGCCGCTCGACACCGTGGTAATAGCGCCGCTTGAGGTAATCGTCGAACAGGACGGTCACCGGCCGTGTCGCCCGCATCGCGACCGCGGCAAGGCAAGCCGCCCGAAAGCGCCCGTCGATCAGCACAAGGTCCGGATGCTGGAAATCCGGCCGGTCCCAGACCGACAGCGCATAGCCGTGGAACTTGCGGAATTCGCGCGGTTTCATCGGCACGCCCCAGGGGCCGGTCGGACCGACATCGGCCCAATGCACCGTCGTGCTGTCCGAAATCGAGGCGACGTGATGCGCCATCCGCTCCGCCCAGTCCTTGTCGCTTTCGACGCTGAAAACCGTCTTGCCCAGCTTTGCCGCCAGCACGGTCGACCCGCCGCTGCCGTATTCCAGGATCGTCCGGGCCGCCTTGTAATGGCGCAGGAGACAGCGGCGTTCCTTCGCGGCGAAAGTCAGCCGGAAGCTTGGCGCTTCGGTCTCTGCTTCCATCTCTGCTTCCAGGCCGCGCATGATCCTCGCTGTCGGCACCGGAACTTCCTCCTCCGCCGCCGGGGTCGGCATCGTGTCGATGGCGTCCAGCGCCGCAGCCACCAGCCCGTCGATCCGCGCCTTGGCCGTCGCCACGCCCGGCAGCGCCATCAACCGGGCAATTTCCGCCGTCACCGCCGCCTGCCACTGCAGGATCGAGCGGTCCTCGGCCTCGTTGCGGTCGAAGCGGTCGAAATAGGCCGGTGTGTGGCGGACATTCGGGCGACGCGGGCCGGTCGAGACCATGCCCCGCCCCCGCGCGGCCTTCAGCCGGAAGTGGTCGGGCGTGCGGACCGAGTAATGGTTGATCTGCGCAAGCTCCCAGCCGAACTCGCGCCGCGAGGCCAGGTTGCTGCGCCCAGCATAGGGTTGGCGCGCAAGCCAGGGCGCCGTGCGCGGGTTCCTGGGGTCGAGCGGCTTGCCGTTGCCGCCCAGACAATCCTCTGCCGTGACCTCGGCCCCATCGGCTTGGCGCGGCAGCCCGATGGAATTGGCCGAAAAACCCGCGAATTTCGGGCCGGCACGGAACATGGGTTTTGTTTCCAGGTTTGCAACGAAGCCGAGCTTCGAGGCCCCGGTGAAATCTTCCGACACATGCCGACCGGGAAAACTGTCATGCCCGCTCGACCCGAACAGCCGCCAGTTCAGCATCACCGCCTCAGCCCCGTTCAGCGCCGCGACCAGCGCCTGCACCGTCCGGTCGCCGACGTGAACATTCAGGAATTCGTCCGCATCCAGCCAGAGATACCAGGTGCCGGGTTGGTAGCCGACCTGCGTTTCGAAGGCCGTCACGGCGGCTTCCTGCGGCCCTACCCCATATCCGGGGGTGGTGCGCAGGAAGGTGATCTGCCCCGCCTCGGCCAAAGCCGCCAGCAGATCGTCCGACCCGTCCGTTGAGCCGTTGGAAACGATCACCACCCGGCCCACCCCGATCATCCGATGGTAGGCCAGCCATTCCAGCACGAACGGCCCCTCGTTGCGCATGGCAGACACCAGCACGACCGATGGCCGCTCTGCTTCCGGTTCCGCATGTGCCCGCGCCCCTGCCATGACAAGGTCAGCCGACCGAGCCTTCCAGGCTGATCGCGACCAGGCTCTGCGCTTCCATCGCGAACTCCATCGGCAGGGCTTGCAGGACCTCCTTGCAGAAACCGTTCACCACCAGTGCGACGGCCTCTTCCTCGTCCATGCCACGGCTGCGGCAGTAGAACAGCTGGTCGTCGTCGACCTTCGACGTGGTCGCTTCGTGTTCAACGCGCGAGGAATTGTTGCGCACTTCGATGTAGGGCACGGTGTGCGCCCCGCATTTGTCGCCAATCAGCAAACTGTCGCACTGGGTGTAGTTGCGGCTGTCGCGGGCGCGCGGGTGCATCGACACCAGCCCGCGATAGGTGTTCTGCGCCCGTCCCGCCGAAATCCCCTTGGACACGATCCGGCTTTTCGTCCGCTTGCCAAGGTGGATCATCTTGGTCCCGGTATCGGCCTGCTGCGCATTGTTGGCGATGGCGATGGAGTAGAACTCACCCTGAGAATCGTCCCCCCGCAGGATGCAGGAGGGATACTTCCAGGTGATCGCCGAGCCGGTTTCCACTTGCGTCCACATCACCTTGGCCCGGTCGCCCCGGCAATCGGCGCGCTTGGTGACGAAGTTGTAGATGCCGCCAACCCCGTTCTCGTCGCCCGGATACCAGTTCTGCACCGTCGAATACTTCACCTCGGCGTCCTTCAGGATCACGATTTCCACCACTGCCGCGTGCAGCTGGTTGGTGTCGCGCTTGGGCGCGGTGCAGCCCTCCAGATAGCTGACATAGGCGCCCTCGTCGCAGACGATCAGCGTGCGCTCGAACTGGCCGGTATTTTCCGCGTTGATGCGGAAATAGGTCGAAAGCTCCATCGGGCAGCGGGTGCCCTTGGGGATGTAGACGAAGGAGCCGTCCGAGAAGACGGCGCTGTTCAGCGTGGCAAAGAAGTTGTCGGTCGGCGGCACAACCGACCCCAGATACTGCTTCACCAGTTCGGGATGTTCGCGCACGGCCTCACTGATCGAACAGAAGATCACCCCGGCCTTGGCCAGTTCCGCCTTGAAGGTCGTCCCCACCGACACCGAGTCGAAGACCGCGTCAACCGCCACCTTGCGGGGTTCCGCCTCACCTTCAACTCCGGCCAGAAGCATCTGTTCCTTCAGGGGAATCCCAAGTTTTGCGTAGGTCGCCAGCAGCTTCGGATCGACCTCGTCCAGCGATTTCGGCTTCTTCGCCATGCTTTTCGGCGTCGCGTAGTAATACTGGTCCTGATAGTCGATCTCGGGATAGCTCACCATCGCCCAGCGGGGCTCTTCCATCTTCAGCCAGCGCCGGTAGGCCGCCAGCCGCCAGTCCAGAAGCCATTCCGGCTCGCCGTTCTTGCCACTGATCAGGCGGACGATGTCCTCGGACAGGCCCTTTGGCGCATAGTCGGTCTCGATCTCGGTTTCCCAGCCGTATTTGTACTTGCCGGCCATCGCATGCACGGTCTCGATCGTCTCGCGGTCCACGCCTTCACGGACGTCGGGGGCGCGGATATCCGGGGTCGTTTCCAGAACGGCGGTCATCGGCGTTTCCTTTCAGGCAGCCCGCGCGCGGGCCTTGGCATAGGCAGCGGTCCAGGTCTTGGCGAACCGCAACACGTCATCTTGTCTCACCCCCGGGCCGATCGAGACCCGGATCGCCTGCGCCGCGCGGGCCTGATCAAAGCCCATCGCAGTCAGGACGCGGCTCGGTCGCACCTTGCCGCTGGAACAGGCCGACCCGGCAGAGATCGCAAACCCGGCAAGGTCCATCGCCATCACCTGCGTCTCGCCGCGCCAGCCGGGCGCAATCAGGCACAGGGTGTTCGGCAGCCTCGGCACCCCATTCCCGACGGAAATAGTCTCATTTGCCTCAGCGGACAACTCCGATTCTAGAATATTTCTAATTTCGGCCACTTCGTCCCAGACACCGTTCGCCAGATCCCTCGCCGCGGCTTCGGCGGCGGCGGCGAAACCGGCAATTCCGATCAGGTTTTCGGTGCCCGCGCGGCGGCCCATTTCCTGCCCGCCTCCCTTCATCTGCGCGGGAACCTCGATGCCCTGCCGCACCACCAGCGCGCCGATGCCCTTCGGCCCGCCGAGCTTGTGGGCCGAGACCAGCCCCATCTCGCAACCGAGCCAGTTGAAAGCGACGGGAACCTTGCCGAAGGCTTGCGTCAGATCGCTGACCGCAAGGCCGGGCGGCAAGGCCTGCAGAAGGCCGGTTTCGCTGTTGGCAAGTTGCAGCGCCGTCCGGCCCGGATCGCCGACCGCCACCCTGCCCTGCGTGTCGACCGGCAGCGCGGCGTCACACCAGGCGGCAACCGCATCATGCTCGATCCCCGCGCAGGCCAGCTCCCGCCCCGCGCAAGCCAGCGCCGCCGCCTCGGTCGCCCCCGAGGTGAAGACGATATCCGCCCCGTCCGCCCCGAGCGCCGCCGCAATCTGCGCCCGCGATGTCTCCAACAGCGCCTTTGCCGCCCGCCCCTCGGCATGGACGGACGAAGGGTTGCCCACCACCTCCATCGCTGCCAGCATCGCCGCCTTGGCCTCTGGCCGCAGCGGCGCGGTCGCGTTCCAGTCAAGAAAGAGGCGCGTCATTCCTCATCCACCACGCGGAAGAGGTTCGGCACCGCCGGGCACGGGGTCAGGTCGTTCTTCACCACATCCGAAAGCCGCACCTGATGCAGGAAGACATAGACATTGGCCGACAGGCTTTCCCAAAGCCGGTTGGTCAGCGACTGCGCCCGGCTGCCTGATACGGCCCCACTCGCCCCCGCCCCGGTGTGCATCGCATCGACGGTTTCCTCCACCGCCTCCATCACTTCGCTGATCCGGATGTCGTTCGCGCTTCGCGCCAGCCTGTAGCCGCCGCCCGGGCCGCGCACCGCCTCGACCAGACCGGCGCGGCGCAGCTTGACGAAAAGCTGTTCCAGATAGGGCAGGCTGATATCCTGGCGCTTCGAGATTGCCGCCAGCGACACCAGATCGTCGCCCTGGGCCAGCGCCAGATCCGCCAACGCCACCATCGCGTAGCGTCCCTTGGTCGATAGCTTCATCCCCGCCTCCCGCCCGCAGCCGGACTGCAACCGCATTGACGCCGCACGCGGGCGGCATTACCTCAGTCAAGCCCCGAACAGCCGGACCGCGCGCCGGTCCGCTTTAGAACGGTTCTAGTTTAGCCGAGCGAAAGCGTCAAGAAATCGCACGCTCCCGGATGAGAAGAGTAGAATGCCCGAGGTTATCTTTGCCGGCCCCGACGGACGCCTGGAAGGTCGCTACCATCCGCAAAAGGACCGCGACGCGCCGATCGCCATCGTGCTGCACCCCCATCCGGCCTACGGCGGGACGATGAACAACAAGGTGGTCTACAACCTGCACTACGCCTTCTACAACCTCGGCTTCACCGTCCTGCGCTTCAACTTCCGCGGCGTCGGGCGCAGCCAGGGCGAGTATGACCAGGGTATCGGCGAACTCAGCGACGCGGCTTCGGCGCTGGATTACCTGCAGGCGATGAACCAGAATTCCAAGCAGTGCTGGGTCGCGGGCTTTTCCTTCGGCGCCTGGATCGGCATGCAGCTGCTGATGCGGCGACCCGAGATCACCGGCTTCATCTCGGTCGCGCCCCCGGCGAACCTCTACGACTTCTCCTTCCTCGCCCCCTGCCCGTCGTCCGGCCTCATCATCAACGGCAGCGCCGACAAGGTCGCCCCGCCCAAGGACACCAGGTCGCTGGTCGGCAAGCTGCACGAACAGAAGGGCATCACCATCACCCACACGGAAATCGAAGGGGCCGACCACTTCTTCAAGGACGACGAGGCGCATATGCAACCGATGATCCAGACCGTCAGCGATTATGTCCGCCGCCGGATGACCGAGGGCACGCGCTGATGTCGGCGCTGCAAGCGATGGCCGACAAACTGGCCGACGACGTGCTGGCTGCCGAGATCGAGCTGGGCGACGACCGGCTGTACGAGAAGGTCAGCCAGGTGCTGATGGCCGCCTCGCCCACGTTTCAAGAGGCCTACATGACCTCGATCCGGGTGCGGCTGGCCGAGCGTCGGGGCCGCGAATATCTGGAGCAGGTGCTGGCCGCCAAACGCGGCGGCACCGTCGCGCCCGAAGTCCCGCCGGCAGAAGATTTCACCGGCTCTGGCCATTGACCGCGCGGCTGGACGCCCAGTTCGCCTTCCTGAACGAGGCCGACCGGCTGAAGTCCGTGCTGCGCGCGACGACGCTGGTCGATGGCTCGCGACCCGAGAATTCGGGCGAACACTCCTGGCACCTCGCCCTTTACGCGCTGGTGCTGGCCGACCAGGCCGAACCCGGGGTTGATATCAACCGCGTGGTCCGGATGCTGCTGATCCACGACCTGGTGGAGATCGACGTCGGCGACGTGCCGATTCATTCGGCGAACGGCCAGGCCCATGCCAGCGTCGAAACGCAAGTGGCCGAGGCGAAGGCCGCTGACCGCATTTTTGGCATTTTGCCCCAAGACTTGCGCGACACTCTTCGCGCCTTGTGGGAAGAGTTCGAGGCCGCCGAAACCCCCGATGCCCGCTTCGCCAAAAGCCTCGACCGCGTTCAGCCGGTGATGGCCAACCTGATGTCGGGCGGCGGAACCTGGAAGACCTACAATGTGACCTTCGACCAGCTTGAGGCTCGCGTGGGGGTGAAGATCGCCAAAGGCACGCCGCGGTTGTGGGATTGGGTGAAGGCGAAGGCCCGGCCCTGGTTCGGATGAACCTCCTCCTTCGACGTCGTCGCCTCGTCAGAGCGCCACCCGAGCGCGGAGGGACGAAGTCCGCTACGTGCGGCCCTGGCGGCGCTACCGCATTTCGGTATACAATCGCATACCGCCCTTCCCAGGCCGCCCCTTTTCCGCTATGACCGCGCCAACCGAATCCCGCAGCCGGAGGCGCATATGTCGAAGATCAAGGTATTGAACCCCGTCGTCGAGCTCGACGGCGACGAGATGACCCGGATCATCTGGGACTTCATCAAGCAAAAGCTGATCCTGCCCTACCTCGACATCGACCTCAAATACTACGACCTAGGGATCGAGGAGCGGGACCGCACCAACGACCAGATCACCGTGGACGCCGCCGAAGCGATCAAGCAATTCGGCGTCGGCGTCAAATGCGCGACGATCACCCCCGATGAGCAGCGGGTCGAGGAATTCGGCCTGAAGCAGATGTGGAAGTCGCCCAACGGCACGATCCGCAACATCCTTGGCGGCGTGATCTTCCGCGAGCCGATCATCTGCCGCAACGTCCCCCGTCTTGTCCCGCACTGGACCAAACCCATCGTCGTCGGCCGCCATGCCTTCGGCGACCAGTATCGCGCGACCGATTTCCGCTTCCCGGGCTCGGGCAAGTTGACGATGAAATTCGTCGGCGACGACGGCACGGTGATCGAACGGGACGTCTACTCGGCCCCCTCCGCCGGCGTCTACATGGGGATGTACAACCTTGATGATAGCATCACCGACTTCGCCCGGGCCTCGCTGAACTACGGCCTCCAGCGCGGGGTGCCGGTGTATCTCTCGACCAAGAACACCATCCTCAAGGCCTATGACGGCCGCTTCAAGGACATCTTCCAGCAGGTCTTCGACGCCGAATTCGCCGACAGGTTCAAGGCCAAGGGCATCACCTATGAACACCGGCTGATCGACGACATGGTCGCAAGCGCCCTGAAATGGTCGGGCGGCTATGTCTGGGCCTGCAAGAACTATGACGGCGACGTGCAGTCGGACATCGTGGCGCAGGGCTTCGGCTCCCTGGGCCTGATGACATCCGTGCTGATGACGCCCGATGGCAAGATCGTCGAGGCCGAAGCCGCGCACGGCACCGTGACCCGCCACTACCGCGAGCATCAGAAGGGCAAGCAGACCTCGACCAACTCAATCGCGTCGATCTACGCCTGGACCGGGGGCCTCAAGCACCGCGCGACGCTGGATGGGAACGACGCGCTGATGCGCTTTGCCACCACGCTGGAGAAGGTGACCGTGGACGCCGTCGAGGACGGCCACATGACCAAGGACCTGGCGCTGTTGGTCGGGCCGGACCAGAAATGGCTGACCACGATGGGTTATCTGGAAAAGGTCGACGACTATCTGGACAAGGCGCTGAAGGGCTAGCTTTCGTTGGCGGCAGTCTTGCCCAACCAACCACCGCGACCGGGCCGGGGGTAACCCTCGGCCCTTTTTCATGGCGTCCTGCCAAATGCCCGCAAGCACAGTCCATCCGCCTCTGGCCACGCCCGGGAAAACCCTGTAAGGCCCCGCCAACCCTATAGGACAGACCCCATGGAACTGCGCAACATCGCGATCATCGCCCACGTCGACCACGGCAAGACCACGCTGGTGGACGAGCTTCTGAAGCAGTCGGGGGCCTTCCGCGACAACCAGGCCGTTTCCGAACGGGCGATGGATTCCAACGACATCGAACGCGAACGCGGGATCACGATCCTTGCCAAGTGCACCTCCGTCGAGTGGCACGGCACCCGGATCAACATCGTCGACACCCCCGGTCACGCCGATTTCGGCGGCGAGGTGGAGCGGATCCTGTCGATGGTGGACGGCGTCTGCCTTCTCGTCGATGCCGCCGAAGGCCCGATGCCGCAGACCAAGTTCGTGCTGACCAAGGCCCTCGCCCTCGGCCTGCGCCCCATCGTCGTGTTGAACAAGGTCGACAAGCCCGACGCCGAACCCGACCGCGCGTTGAACGAGGTTTTCGACCTCTTCGCCAACCTCGGCGCCGACGATCACCAGCTCGATTTCCCGCATGTCTACGCCTCGGGCCGGTCCGGCTGGGCCGACATGGAACTGGACGGGCCGAGGAAGGACCTGAGCGCCCTTTTCGATCTGATCGTGCGCCACGTGCCCGCGCCCAAAGTGCTGGCCCGCGTCGACGAGCCGTTCTCGATGCTGGCGACCACGCTTTCGGCAGACCCCTATCTTGGCCGCATCCTGACGGGCCGCGTCGAGAGCGGTCGCATCGGCACCGGCACCTCGTTGAAGGCCCTGTCACGCGACGGCGAGCGGCTGGAACAGTTCCGGGTGACGAAGATCCTCGCCTTCCGCGGCCTTTCCCAGACCCAGATCGACGAGGCCGTTGCGGGCGACATCGTGACCCTTGCGGGCATGACCAAGGCCACGGTCGCCGACACCCTCTGCGCGCTGGAGGTCGATACAGCCCTTCCCGCCCAGCCAATCGACCCGCCGACCATCACCGTGACCTTCGGCATCAACGACAGCCCCCTTGCCGGTCGCGATGGCAGCAAGGTCCAGTCCCGCGTCATCCGCGAACGGCTGATCAGGGAAGCCGAGGTCAATGTCGCGATCAAGGTCGCCGACACGCCGGGCGGCGAGGCGTTCGAGGTCTCGGGCCGGGGCGAGTTGCAGATGGGCGTGTTGATCGAGAACATGCGCCGCGAAGGGTTCGAGCTGTCGATCTCGCGCCCCCGGGTGATCATGAAGGATGTGGACGGGGTCCGGAACGAACCCATCGAGGAAGTCATCGTCGACGTCGACGACGAATACTCGGGTGCGGTCATCGACAAGCTGACCGGGGAACGCAAGGGCGATCTGGTCGAGATGAAACCGGCAGGCGTCGGCAAGACCCGGATCATCGCCCATGTCCCCTCGCGCGGGCTGATCGGCTATCAGGGCCAGTTCCTGACCGACACGCGTGGCACCGGGGTTCTGAACCGGATCTTCCATGGCTGGGCACCGCACAAGGGCCCGATCCAGGGCCGGCGGCAGGGGGTGCTGATCTCGACCGAGGCCGGGGTTTCGGTGGCCTACGCGCTCTGGAACCTCGAAGACCGCGGCCGGATGTTCATCGGGCCGCAGGAGCAGGTCTATACAGGCATGATCATCGGCGAGCATTCCCGCGACAACGACCTCGAGGTCAACCCGCTGAAGGGCAAGAAGCTGACCAACGTCCGGGCCTCGGGCACCGACGAGGCGGTCCGCCTGACCCCGCATATCAAGATGTCGCTGGAAGAGGCGATCGCCTATATCGACGATGACGAGCTGGTCGAGGTGACGCCGAAGATCATCCGCCTGCGCAAGCGCTTCCTCGATCCGAACGAACGCAAGCGTCAGGAGCGCGCGGCGTGAGCCACTTCTAATTCCCGCGGTTGTGAGTGCGCGCGTAAAGCCGTGCCACGGTCCGGCTGGCGGTCTTCTCGAAGACGAAGGGCAGCAGCGCATGGACAAGGGCCGCAAACGCGGCCGCGAACAGCGCAAGCGAGAATCGCCCCGCAAAGGCTGCATGTTCCAGATAGCTTTCGCCGACGCTGGCGGGGTGGGTGGTGAACAGCCTGACAACCATCGAGAAACCTCCATTTGGATGGCACCATTCTACACGGGCGGCCAGGGGAAGTGGTCACATTCTTCGGGTTGATGGGGCTTGATTTGTGGATGATTTCCCACAATCATGGGATGTATGGGGATAATTGATACCTTCGACGCAAAAATCCTGACTCTCCTGCAGGCCGATTGCGAGATGGCGCTGGAGCAGGTCGGCGAACATGTGGGCCTGTCGCGCAATGCCGTTTGGCGCCGGATCAAGGCGCTGGAGGCGGCCGGGGTGATCCGGGCGCGTGTGGCCCTGCTCGACCCCGGCGCGCTCGGCCTCGGACTGACCGTCTTCATGCTGATCCGCACCGCGCGCCACACGCCCGACTGGCTTGACCAATTCGCCCGCGCCACCCGCGACCTGCCGCAGATCCTCGGTGCCTACCGGATGACGGGCGATCTCGACTACCTGATCCGCGCCCGCGTCGCCGACGTCAAGGACTATGACCGGCTGTATCAAAGCCTGGTGCGGCGGATCGACCTGGCCGACGTCTCGGCCAGCTTCGTGATGGAAGAGATCAAGGAGACGACCGTCCTGCCCGTGCCGGTCTGAGGACGGCTGCGCAGACCCAGGGTCTGGATGATGTCTGCTGGAAACATCATCCTGATCCCGATTCCCGGTACTCGCGTGATTGACGCGGAAGACCGGAGTCCACTTTTCCGCATCCCGCTAGCCGATTTCTTCCACCACCACCAGGTCCCGCTCTGCCGCGCCCTTCGCATGGGCGAGGGCGGCCTGGTATTCGGGCGAGCGGTAGCAGGCGACCGCCGCCTCGAGCGAGGGGAAGCGGGCCACCACGTTGCGGGCGCGGTCGTTGCCTTCCAGCTGCACATGACGCCCGCCCCTGGCGAGGAAGACCCCGCCATGGGCAGCAATCGCTTCGGTCGCGCCGGTCGCATAGCGCCCGTAAGCCTCGACGTCGGTGACGTGGACATGCGCGATCCAGAGGGCGGTCGGCATCTCACGCCCCCATCGCGGCTTCGGCCGCCTTGATCGCCGCGTCGGCCCGGGTGATGTCCAAGCCCCCGGCCTGCGCCATGTCGGGCCGGCCACCGCCGCCCTTGCCACCCATCGCTTCGGCCGCGGCCTTGACGAGGGTAACGGCGGACAGCCTGGCGGTAAGATCGGCGGTCACGCCTGCCGCCACCGCCGGTTTGGTGCCGGTGTCGGCGATGAGGAGGACGGCACCGGAGCCAAGGCGGGCCTTCATTTCGTCGATCAGGGCCGGAAGATCCTTGCCCGAGACGCCGGAAAGCACTTGAGCAATGAAGCGGATACCGTTGATTTCCCTGGCCTCCGGGCCAGAGGCCTTGCCGCCCATCGCTACATCGCGGCGAAGCTGTGCGACCTCGTTCGCAAGGGCCTTGCGTTCGTCGAACAGTGCGCGGATGCGGTCGACAAGCTCGGACGCCGGGGCCTTGATGATCGCCGCGATGTCGGTCAGGCGCGCGTCCTGCTGGCGCAGGTGGTCCAAGGCCGCCTGCCCGGTCAGCGCCTCTATCCGGCGGACGCCCGCGCTGGACGCGCTTTCGGACAGAAGCACCATGGCGCCGATGTCGCCGGTGCGCTGCACATGGGTGCCACCGCAGAGTTCCAGGCTGTAGGTCTTGCCGTCCGTCCCCTTGCCTGACCCTTCCAGCGTGCCCATCGACACGACGCGGACTTCCTCACCGTATTTCTCGCCAAACAGGGCCTGCGCGCCGATGGCGCGGGCGTCGTCGGGGGTCATGATCCGGGTCTCGACGGGCGAATTCTGGCGGATGAAGGCGTTGACTTCGGCCTCGATGGTGTGCAGGTCATGCGCCGCGATGGCCGCCGAGTGGCTGAAGTCGAAACGCAACCGGTCGGCCGCGTTGAGCGACCCCCGCTGCGCGACATGATCGCCAAGACAGCGCCGCAGCGCCTCATGCAGAAGGTGCGTGGCCGAGTGGTTGGCGCGGATCGCCGAGCGGCGGGCGTGCGCAACCTCCAGCTTCGCGGGTTGTCCTTTGATCACAGAGCCTTGCGTGATCTTCGCGATATGGATGAAGACCCCGGCGGCCTTCTTCACATCGGTCACTTCCGCCATGCCGGTGTCGGTGCGGATCAGGCCGGAATCGCCGATCTGACCGCCGCTCTCGGCATAGAACGGGGTCTGGTTGACCACGATCTGCACCGTCTCGCCGCTGGCGGCCTGACCGATCCCGGCACCGTCTCGCAGAAGCGCCGTGATCACGCCCTCGGCGGTTTCGGTGTCGTAGCCAAGGAATTCGGTGACACCGTGTTCCTCGGCGATCTCGAACCAGACCTTCGCGTCGCCCGCAGCCCCCGTGCCCGACCAGGCGGCGCGGGCCTTGGCCTTCTGCTCGGCCATCGCCGCGTCGAAGCCCTGCACATCGACCTCACGCCCCTTCTCGCGCAAAGCGTCCTGGGTCAGGTCCAGCGGAAAACCGTAGGTGTCATAGAGCTTGAAGGCCGCAGCCCCCGGCAAGGCACCGCCTTCCGGCAGCCGCGCCACTTCGTCGTCCAGAAGCCGGAGACCACGGTCGAGGGTCTGTTTGAACCGGGTTTCCTCGAGTCTCAGCGTCTCTTCGATCAGCGACTGGGCGCGGGAAAGTTCCGGATAGGCACCACCCATCTGACGGACCAGCGCCGGAACCAGCCGGTGCATCACCGGGTCCTGCGCGCCGAGCATATGGGCATGGCGCATGGCGCGGCGCATGATGCGGCGGAGGACATAGCCCCGGCCCTCGTTCGAGGGCATCACCCCGTCGGCGATCAGGAAGGAGGTCGAGCGCAGGTGATCGGCGATGACCCGGTGGTGGATCTTCCCCGGTCCGTCCGGGTCTTGCGACGTGACGTTCGCGCTGGCCTCGATGAGGGAGCGCATCAGGTCGGTGTCGTAGTTGTCGTGCTTGCCCTGGAGGAGTGCGCCGATCCGTTCCAGCCCCATGCCGGTGTCGATCGACTGCATCTCCAGCGGCACCAGCCGCCCGTCGGCGAACTGTTCGTTCTGCATGAAGACGTTGTTCCAGATCTCGATGAACCGGTCGCCGTCTTCCTCCGCAGAACCGGGGGGGCCGCCCCAGATATGCGGGCCGTGATCGTAAAAGATCTCGGTGCAGGGGCCGCAGGGGCCGGTGGGGCCCATCCGCCAGAAATTGTCGTCGCTGGCGATGCGGATGATGCGGTCGTCGGGCAGGCCCGCGACCTTCTTCCAGATCGTCGCGGCCTCATCGTCGGTGTGGTAGACGGTGACGAGGAGCTTGTCCTTGGCCAGACCGAAGTCCTTGGTCAGAAGCTCCCAGGCGAAGGCGATCGCCTGGTCCTTGAAATAGTCGCCGAACGAGAAATTCCCCAGCATTTCAAAGAAGGTATGGTGCCGGGCGGTATAGCCGACGTTGTCGAGGTCGTTGTGCTTGCCGCCCGCCCGCACGCATTTCTGTGCGGTCGTGGCACGCTTGTAATCCCGCGTCTCGACCCCGGTGAACAGGTTCTTGAACTGCACCATGCCGGAGTTGGTGAACATCAGCGTCGGATCGTTGCGCGGCACCAGCGGGGAGCTGTCCACCACCCGGTGGTCGTTGCGGCGGAAGAAGTCGAGGTAGGTCGAGCGGATGTCGTTCAGCGAGGCCATGTGGGGGCGGTCCTTCGGGCGGAAACGGGACTTCGGCCCCCCGTTTAGCCCCCTGCAAAGGGGCTGTCCACAGGCGGGCAGTCCCCCGGGGGAAAAAGGCGTCTAGCGCAGGACTTCGACCGCGTCGCCGTTGCGGACCACGCCGTCCTGCTCGACCGAGCAGAGGACGCCGCGCAGGCGGAGCGCCGGGTGCGCGCGGACCCAATCGAAGGCCGCTTCGCCGTGGCGGACCTTCCACTTGGCGCAGGCGTCGTTCCAGACCTCCGAGACCCGCAGGACCGCGGTGCCGACCGCAAGCCTGGTGCCGGTCGGCAGGTTGGCCTCGGTCATGTCGAGATCGCAGACGAAGGTGTCGCCGGGGTGGATGACGCTGTCGCGGTTGCGCCAGACAAGGTCCAGCACGCGGCGCGGCAGGATCGAGACCTGGATGCCGGGGTGGCCGGAGCCGTCCGGCAGTTTCAGCCAGGGCGCGGTGCCCCAGCGTTCGCCGGGGATGCCCTGCGCCCTGGTGACGGTCACCTCGTCGACGAAGCGACGCTGACCATAGCCCGGGCGCAGGCAAAGAAGATCGACCGCGCTGCCGGTCTTCGGTGCGGAAAGCACCCCCGCCAGCGCGGCCATCAACGCGTCGTATGTGGCGTGCGCGGTCACTCGTCCAGCACGTCTCCGCCGTCTTCGCCACCGGCCATGGTGAAATCAAGCCCGTTGGCGGCGCGGATCTTGTCCTCGATCTCCAAGGCGACGGAGGGGTTCTGCTTCAGGAAGGCCTTGGCGTTCTCGCGGCCCTGGCCGATGCGTTCGTCCTTGAAGGAATACCAGGCGCCGGATTTCTCCACCACCCCGGCCTTCACGCCGATATCGACCAACTCGCCCATCTTCGAGATGCCTTCGCCATACATGATGTCGAATTCCACCTGCTTGAAGGGCGGGGCCACCTTGTTCTTCACGACCTTGACGCGGGTGGTGTTGCCGACGACTTCCTCGCGGTCCTTGATCGCGCCGATGCGGCGGATGTCGAGACGGACGGAGGCGTAGAACTTCAGCGCATTGCCGCCGGTGGTGGTTTCGGGCGAGCCGAACATCACGCCGATCTTCATGCGGATCTGGTTGATGAAGATCACCATGCAGTTCGACCGGCCGATCGAAGCGGTCAGCTTGCGCATGGCCTGGGACATCAGGCGGGCCTGGCTGCCCATCTGCATGTCGCCCATGTCGCCCTCGATCTCGGCCTTGGGGACCAGGGCCGCGACCGAGTCGACCACGACCATGCTGACCGCACCCGAGCGGACCAGCGTGTCCACGATCTCCAGCGCCTGTTCGCCGGTGTCGGGCTGCGAGATCAGCAGCTCATCCAGGTTCACGCCCAGCTTCTTGGCGTATTGCGGGTCAAGCGCGTGTTCGGCATCGACAAAGGCGCAGACGCCGCCCTTCTTCTGTTCTTCGGCGACCGCGTGCAGGGTCAATGTGGTCTTGCCCGAAGACTCCGGCCCGTAGATCTCGATGATCCGGCCCTTGGGCAGACCTCCGATCCCCAGCGCGATGTCGAGGCCCAGAGACCCGGTCGAGGTGGCTTCGATGTCCATAGCGGGACTGTCCGCGCCAAGCCGCATGATCGAGCCCTTGCCGAACTGCCGTTCGATCTGCGCAAGCGCGCTTTCCAGCGCCTTCGACTTGTCCATATCCCGCTTTCCCCCGAGGTCGAGAAGGTTCGCAACCGCCATGTCGTTCTCCTTATTTCACAGCCGCAACATGGCGGCAATCCTTGCCCGTGTTCCCCAAGTGTTCCCGGCCTTATGAGCACAAAAACGGAACATTTCAATCGAATTCTCGCGGTGGCAGTTTTTCCCGGGTTTGGTTAAGGGAGTGTTTACGGCAGCGCCCCATCCGGGGCGCGATGCAGGGAAAGCTGAAGCGGAGGTGCGGAAATGCTGGTGTTCTGGGAGCAGAGGCTGGCGTTCCTGGCCACACCGAAGACCGGATCGACCGCGATTGCCGCAGCACTCGAATCGCTGGCCGCCGTGTCGATCCAGCGCCCGCCGCTGCTGAAGCACACCACGGTGCATCGCTATCGCCGCTTCATCGGGCCCTATCTTGAAGCGGCCTCGAAGGACAACTTCACCCTGGTCGCGCTGATGCGAGAGCCGAAGGACTGGCTGGGCAGCTGGTATCGGTTTCGCCAGCGCGAGGAGACCGAACCGGCGAAATCGACGCGCGACATGAGTTTCGACGACTTCGTGCGCGCCTGGTGCCGCGATCCGCGACCGGACTTCGCGGATGTGGGCAGCCAGGGAAAATTCCTGCGGCCCCGGCAGGGCGCAGGCGCGGACCGCCTGTTCCGCTATGAAGCGATCGGAACTTTCGTGCAGTTCCTGGAAGACCGCCTGGGCTGCGAGATCACCCTGCCGCGCCTGAATGTCTCGCCGGAGGGGAGCACCGAACTGACCGCTGCGACCGAGGCCCTTCTGCGCGCCACGGCAGTCGAGGATTTCGGGCTTTACGCAACGCTGACCGGCTAGGCGCGGGCCTGCCGGCGCAGGTTTCAGGGCATGACAGGACGGCGGAAACCCGCTACATTTCGCGGCAAGGGGCCCAGAGACCCCAAGAGGCTTGAGAGGGCGGATCAAATGACCGAGATGATGATGACGCGGCGCGGGCTTGTGCTTGGCGCGGGGACCTTGGCCTTGGCCGGGTGTGGCAACGGGATCGGGTCGAACGGCAGCGCGCAGATCGATGCGCGGGTCGCGGCGACCGAGGAATACCTCTTTAGGCAATACCCGGGCACGCGGGATCTGGCTACCCGCGCGGCGGGGGTGCTGTACATGCCGCTGATGACCGAGGTTGGTGCCGGGTTCGGTGGTGCCTTCGGACGCGGGGCGCTGCGCATCCAGGGGGTCACAGTCGATTACTATTCGGCGGCGAAGGGGTCGTTCGGATTGCAGATCGGCGCGCAGCAATATGCCCACGCCCTGTTCTTCATGACCCCCGGGGCGCTGGAAAACTTCCGGCGGTCCTCGGGCTGGGCGGTCGGCGGGGACGTGCGCTATGCAACACCCGAGGAAGGTGCCTCGATCGGCAAGGAGTCGACCGAACTGAACGATGTGATCGCGCTGGTCTTCGGCCAGCAGGGGCTGATCGCGGGCGCAACGCTGAGCGGGATCAAATACACCCGGATCATTCCCTAGGGTTCCGGCTCGGGGCGGGAAACCCGGTCCGCCCTATCGCAGCCGCCGGATCAGGCTGGAGGTGTCGCCCCTGCCCCCGCCGATCAGTTGCACGTCCTTGTAGAACTGGTCCACCAGCGCGGTGACGGGCAGGCGCGCGCCGATCTCGTCGGCGGTGTCGAGGCAGATGCCGAGGTCCTTGCGCATCCAGTCGACGGCGAAGCCGAAGTCGAACTCGTCCTTCAGCATGGTCTTGTGGCGGTTGACCATCTGCCAGCTGCCCGCAGCACCCTGGCTGATCACTTCCACCACCTTCTCGCCGTCAAGGCCGGCCTTCTGGCCGAACGCCAGGGCCTCGGAGAGGCCCTGCATCAGGCCCGCGATGCAGATCTGGTTCATCATCTTGGCAAGCTGCCCGGCCCCGCTGGGTCCGATCAGCCGACAGATCCGGGCGTAGGCCGCCATCACCGGCTCGGCCCGGGCATAGTCCGCCGGATCGCCGCCGCACATGATGGAGAGCTGGCCGTTTTCCGCCCCGGCCTGCCCGCCCGAGACCGGCGCGTCGACGAAGGCCAGGCCCGCAGTCGCGGCCTGCGCCGCCAGCTTGCGGGTGATCCGCGCCGAAACAGTGGTGTGGTCGACGAAGACCGCACCCGGCGACATCGCCGAAAACGCGCCCTCCGGCCCGGTGCAGACCTGGCGCAGGTCGTCGTCGTCGCCGACGCAGGCCATCACGAACTCTGCCCCCTTCGCCGCCTTTGCCGGAGTGGCTGCCACCTGGCCAATGTGTCGGGAAAGCCAGGCCTCGGCCTTGGCCGGGCTGCGGTTGTAGACGGTCACCTCGTGCCCCTTGGCCGCAAGATGCCCCGCCATCGGCGCACCCATGACTCCCAGCCCCAGAAATGCAACTTTTGCCATATTCGTCCCCTGCATGTTGCCCTTCACCGGCGCTTGGACTAGGAACCGATCCGCTTGCCTCCGTCAAGGACAGGGCCCCGATGAACCGTCGCACATGCTGACCACCTTTCGCTGGCTGATCCGGATCGTCTCGGGGCTGATTGCCCTGGGGGTCATCGCGGTCTTGCTGATCTATTACATCCTGTCGCGGTCGCTGGTCGACTATAACGAGGATTTCACCGTCGCCGGAATCACGGCTCCGGTCGAGATCGTGCGCAACAACGACAACGTGCCGCATATCTTCGGCAAGACCGACGAGGACGTGTTCTTCGCCCTCGGCTTTGCCCATGCCCAGGACCGGTTGTGGCAGATGACGATGCTGCGGCGCACCGCGCAGGGACGGCTGTCGGAGATCCTCGGTCCTTCGACGGTCAAGGTCGACGAGCTGATGCGGCGCTATGATCTCTACGGCCTGGCACGACAGTCGGTCGCGGCACAGGACGGACAGACGCGCCGGGCGCTGGAGGCCTATGCCGCCGGGGTAAATGCCTGGATCGGGGAAGTGAACAAGGGTGCCCGCGGGCGCGGTGCGCCCGAGTTCTTCCTGTTCTCGAACGAGATCGCAGCCTGGGCCCCGGCAGATTCGATCGCGATCCTGAAACTGATGGCCTTGCAGTTGTCCAGCTCGGTGCAGACCGAAGTCCTGCGGGCACGCATGTCGCTGCTTCTGTCGCCGCAGCGGCTGGCGGACATCCTGCCGGACGACCCAAGCCAGGGCGTCGCCGCGCTGCCGGACTATGCGAGCCTCGTGCCGGGCGTGCTGCCGTCGATGCGACCGCTGGAGTTCGCCGGCGGGCCATTCTCGCCGGTGGCAGCGCCGGGAATGGCCGGGGCCTCGAATGCCTGGGCGGCGATGCCGGGGCGATCGGCGGCGGGGGGCAGCCTGCTTGCGAATGATCCGCATCTGAACCTGACCGCGCCGACGATCTGGTATCTGGCACGGCTGGAGTTGCAGTCGGGCGGCGTGATCGGCGGGACGATCCCGGGCGTGCCGCTGGTGCTGGTGGGGCGGTCGGAAAAGCTGGGCTGGGGTCTGACGACAGCCTATGTCGACGATCAGGACGTGGTGATCGAGGCGCTGAACCCGGCCAACCCCGAGGAATACCAGACGCCCGATGGCTGGGCCAAGTTCGAGACCCGCCAGTCGATCGTCAAGGTCAAGGGTGCCGATCCGGTGACGCTGACCCTGCGCTGGTCGCGGAACGGACCGATCCTGCCCGGGGGGCAGTATGACCTCGGCTCGATCACGCCAAAAGGGCATGTGGCTGCGATCAGCTGGACGGCGCTCTCGGGGGCTGACACCTCGATCAGCGGAGCGATGGCCCTGATGCGGTCGCAGGGCATTCCCGAGGCGATTGAAGCGGGCAAGCTGGTCATCGCTCCGGCGCAGAACGTGATGCTGGCGGACCAGACCGGGATCGCGATGCAGCTCATGGGTGCGCTGCCCGCGCGCGATCCGGGCAATCCGTCGCAGGGGCGGATGCCGGCACTGGGGGCGAACCCGGCGGTCGGCTTCAAGGGGGTGCTGCCCTATGCGGACAACCCGAGTTTCCGCAACCCGGCTTCCGGCCTTCTGGGCAACACCAACAACAAGACCGTGGACCGCCCGTTCCCGAAACACGTCAGCTTCGACTGGGGCGACACGCAACGCATCCAGCGCTGGCTGACGCTGATGAAGGCCCGCGAGGTGCATACGCGGGAAAGCTTCATCGAGGCGCAGCTGGACACGGTGAACCCCACGGCGCGCGCGCTGCTGCCGCTGCTCGGGGCAGACCTGTGGTTCACCGGCGAAGCCGCACCCGAAGGCACGCCGGAACGGCTGCGCCAGCGGGCGCTGAGCCTGTTGTCGGAATGGAACGGCGAGATGAACGAACATCTTCCCGAACCCCTGATCGCCGAAGCCTGGATGCGGGCGGTGATGAACCGGCTGATCCGGGACGAGCTTGGCGCGATGGCCGACAACTTCACCCGTGTCTCGCCGGTTTTCATCGAGCGGGTCTTCCGCAATGTCGGGGGTGCCTCGGTCTGGTGCGACGTGATCCAGTCGGCGGCGGTGGAAACCTGCACCGACATAGCGCGGATCGCGCTGGACGACGCATTGCTGCAGCTGACCGAGAAATACGGCAAGAACATCGAAAGCTGGCGCTGGGGGGATGCGCATGTCGCGACAAACGACCATCCGGTGCTGGGAAACGTGCCGTTCCTGAAATACTTCGTCAATATCCGGCAATCCACCAGCGGCGGCGACGATACGCTGATGCGGGGGGTCACGCGGGGGACCGGGGACGAGCCGTATCAGAACGTGAATTCGGCGGGATATCGCGGGGTCTACGACTTCGCCGATCCGGATTCGTCGGTCTTCATCATCGCGACCGGACAGTCGGGCAATCCGCTCAGCCGCAATTACGACGACCTTGGAGAGCTTTGGCGGCGCGGGGAATACATCCCGATGTCGCTGGACCCCGGCCTGGCCCGGGCAGCGGCGGCGGGGGTGATGGTACTGACCCCGGCCGAGTGAGCGCCACGCGCGGTCCACTTTTCCAGCCCAATGGAATCAATGGCTTGGTTGTGGGCAGCAAGGATTTGGCAAGACTTTCCCGCAACACGGAAAGCCCGGGCGGTTGACCCTGTGACGCCGATCTGACATGCAAGGCTGCGTCTGCAAGAGATTGCGGACCGGGGATCGCGGGAGGTCTGATGAAGGTCATCATCTGCGGGGCGGGTCAGGTCGGCTGGCAGATCGCCCGGCACCTGTCCGGCGAGAAGAACGATGTCACGCTTGTCGACATGAACGCCGATCTGGTCCGCCGCGCGACCGACACGCTGGATGTGCAGGGCGTGGTGGGCTTTGCAAGCCATCCCGATGTCCTGGAAAAGGCCGGAGCGCGCGATGCGGACATGATCATCGCCGCGACACATTCCGACGAGGTGAACATGGTCACCTGTCAGGTGGCCCACACCGTGTTCAACATCACCCGCAAGATCGCCCGCATCCGGGCGCAGAACTACCTCGATCCGCTGTATGGCAATCTGACCAACCAGGACGGCCTTGCCATCGACGTGGTGATCAGTCCCGAACGCGAGGTGGCCGAGGCGGCGCTTCAGCGTCTGGCCGCGCCCGCGACCTTTGACACCGAAAGTTTCATGGGCGGTCGCGCGCAGCTGCTGGGAATCCAGCTGACCGAGGATTGCCCGGTCCTGAACACGCCCTTGCGCCAGCTGAACGACCTCTTCTCGACCCTGCGTGCCATCGTTGTCGGCATCCGCCGCGAGGACCGGCTTTTCGCCCCCGATCCCGGCGACCAGCTTTACGCAGAGGACCAGATCTACGTCTTCACCCATTTCGAGGATGTGAACCGTGCCCTGGAAATCTTCGGCAAGAAGACGAAGAAGCAGGAGCGGGTCGTCATCGTCGGTGGCGGAAACGTCGGGCTTGCCGTCGCCCGCGCGCTGGAGGCCCGCACGGACCGCATCCGTGCCAAGCTGATCGAAAAGCACCGCCCGACGGCCGAAGCGGCGGCCGACGCGCTGGAGCGGACCATCGTGCTGAACGGCGACGGCCTGGACATCGACCTGCTGATGGAAGCTTCGGTCGACCGCGCCGATGCGATCCTGGCCGTGACGGACGATGACAAGACCAACCTGCTTGTCGCCGTGCGCGCCAAACAGGCCGGCTGCCAGATGACCATCGCGCTGGTCAACGACCCGACGCTCGCGCCGCTGATGGCACCCCTTGACATCGATGCCTACATCAACCCGCGCGCCACCACCGTCTCGTCGATCCTGCGCCACATCCGCCATGGCCGTGTTCGCGCCGTCTATTCCATCGGCGATGCCGAAGCCGAGATGATCGAGGCGCAGGTGCTGTCCACCTCGCCCTTGTCGGGGCGTCTGGTGCGCGACATCGCCTTTCCCGAAGGCGTGCTGGTCGGCGCGGTGCTGAAGGGCGACAAGGTGCTGAAGCCGACCGGCGACCTGCGGATCGAGGTTGGCGATGTCATTGCTCTGTTCGCCATGGCGAAGGACGTGCCGGAGGTCGAACGACTGCTGCAAGTCTCGATCGATTTCTTCTGATGCTGGCGCGGCTTGCCGAACTGCCGCTGTTCGTGGTCCTTCTGGGTCTTTCCGGAGCGATCACCCTGCTGCCTGCCCTGTATGCGATCGGGGCGGACGATTTCGGGAATGCCCGCAATTTCCTGCATTCCGCTCTTGTTCTTCTGGTGGTCTCGGTGATGCTGGGCATCGCGACCGCAGCCTATGCGCCACGCGATCCGGCGCGCAGCCACCTTGCGGCGCTTGTGCTTGCCTATGCTGTCCTGCCCTTCGCGCTGGCCCTGCCCCTGACCGAGGCCCTGCCCGACACCACGCTGATGAACGCCTGGTTCGAGATGGTTTCGTCCTTCACCACCACCGGGGCCACGGTCTATGCCCCGGACCGGCTGGCGGATGCCGTCCATCTGTGGCGCGCCACTGTCGGCTGGTTCGGCGGGTTCCTGATCCTGCTGGCCGCCTATGCGATCCTTGCCCCGCTGAACCTGGGCGGAACCGAAGTCGTGTCGGGCCGGGTGCCCGGTCGGGGTGCCCCGGGTGCCGCGCAGGTTGCCCGGACGGCCAATCCGCAACAGCGGCTGACCCGATTTGCGCTGATGCTGTTTCCGGTCTACTCCGCGCTCACGCTGCTGCTGTGGGGCATCCTTCTGATCCTCGGCGAGACCGGAATCACCGCGCTGATCCATGCGATGGGCACGCTTTCGACATCGGGGATCACCGGAAAGGTGCCGTTCCAGGCCGCGGGATCGGGCTTTGCGGGCGAAGTTGCGGTGCTTTTCTGTTTCGTCTTTGCACTCACCAGCCGCGCGCTGCCCGGACTGAGGAGCGCCGGGAGCCGCGGCCCCTTGCTGCAGGATCCCGAGCTGCGCCTGGCCGGGCTTCTGCTTGTGTCGGTGACGCTGCTTCTGTATCTGCGGCACTGGTTCGTCGCCGGGCAGACCGGCGTCCCGGGCGAGGTCCATCCCTTGTCGTCACTCTGGGGCATCCTGTTCACGGCCACCTCGTTCCTGACCACGACGGGCTATATCTCGACGGACTGGCAGGCCGCGACGCAATGGGCGGGATTGGGCACCCCGGGCCTTGTCCTTCTGGGACTTGCGATCATCGGCGGCGGCACGGCGACGACGGCGGGCGGGGTCAGGCTGCTGCGCGTCCATGCGCTGCTGCGCCACGGCGAGCGCGAGCTGGAAAAGATCATTCACCCGAACTCCATCGGTCGCGGCGGGATCGCGGCGCGCCGGTTGCGCCGCGAAGGTGCCCAACTGGCCTGGGTGTTCTTCATGCTGTTTGCCACGTCGGTCGCCATCGTGATGGCGCTGTTGGTGCTTGCCGAGGTCAGCTTCGAACCGGCCCTGGTCCTGGCCATCGCAAGTCTGACGACAACGGGTCAGCTGGCCGAGATCGGTGCCGCGGAGCCGATCCAGTATGCCACATTGTCGGACCCGGTGAAGCTGATCCTGGGGTTTGCGATGGTGGTCGGGCGGCTGGAGTCGCTGGCGCTGCTGGCGCTGATCCTGCCGGGCCGCGGTCGGCGCTGACCGGGACGGACCTGCCGATAACAGCCTGATTTTTGCGCTGGAAACTCCCGCACGCCCGTTCCATACTTCAACGGACCGTTATTGGCGGTGAAGACAGGGCTTACCGACACACGACCACGACGCGACAGTGAAGCGACAGAAAAACAAGGCACAACAACGATGGCCGCTGACAAGCAAAACCTGCAAGACGCCTTTCTCAACCATGTCCGCAAAGCCAAGGTTCCGGTGACGATCTTCCTGATCAACGGCGTCAAGCTGCAAGGCGTGATCACCTGGTTTGACAACTTCTGCGTGCTTTTGCGCCGGGACGGGCAATCGCAGCTCGTCTACAAGCATGCGATTTCCACCATCATGCCGGGCGCACCGATCAGCCTTTACGAAGGGGAAGACTGATCGCACAAGGTCCGAACGACCCCGCCGATCTGCTGTCCGACCGGGCTGGAAACCGGCTGCGCGACACGGCGGTCGCGGCGACGCGGGCCTATGTGCTGCACCCGGCGATGAAGCAGGGGGCGGGGCGGCGCCTGCCCGAACACGGGCTTGCCGAAGCGGCGGCGCTGGCCGCGGCCCTGCCCGAACTTGACGTCCGGGGGTCGGAAGTCGTCCGGCTGTCGCGGGTGCATCCCGGCACGCTGCTCGGCTCGGGCAAGGTGCAGGAGTTGAAAGCGCGGTTCAAGGCCGATGACATCGGGCTGGTGCTGGTGGATGGCAGCGTCTCGCCGGTGCAGCAGCGCAATCTGGAGAAGGAATGGGGCGTCAAGCTTCTGGACCGGACCTCGCTGATCCTGGAGATCTTCGCCGACCGTGCCCGGACCCGGGAAGGTGTGCTGCAGGTGGAGCTTGCGGCGCTGAGCTATCAGCGGACGCGACTGGTGCGGGCCTGGACCCACCTGGAACGGCAAAGGGGGGGCTTCGGCTTTGTCGGCGGCCCGGGTGAAACCCAGATCGAGAGCGACCGCAGGGCGATCGACGATCAGGTCATCCGGCTCAAGCGCCAGCTGGAAAAGGTGGTGCGCACCCGTGAATTGCACCGGGCAGCACGACGGAAGGTGCCGTTCCCGCTGGTGGCGCTGGTCGGCTATACCAACGCGGGGAAATCGACGCTGTTCAACCGGATGACCGGGGCGGAGGTGCTGGCAAAGGACATGCTGTTTGCCACGCTGGACCCGACGATGCGGGGAATCGTGCTGCCCTCAGGCCGCAAGATCATCGCATCGGACACGGTGGGCTTCATTTCCGACCTGCCGACGCAACTGGTCGCCGCCTTCCGCGCGACGCTGGAAGAGGTGCTGGAGGCGGACCTGATCTGCCACGTGCGCGACATCAGCCATCCCGAATCGGCGGAACAGGCGCAGGATGTGGCCGCGATTCTCGCCTCGCTGGGCGTGAAGCCCTCGGTGCCGCAGATCGAGGTCTGGAACAAGCTGGACCTCGTCGACGCTTCGGCCCGCGCGGCACTTGCGGTGAATGCGGAAGGTCGGGCGCAGGTCTTCCCGATCTCGGCCATGACCGGCGAAGGGCTCGACAGCCTTCTTGCGGCCATCGGCACCGCCTTCGACGAAGAGAAATCCGAGCGCACGGTGAACCTTGCCTTTGCCGAGGGCCGCAAGCGGGCCTGGCTGCATCAGGAAAGCGTGGTCCAGGGCGAACACCAGACCGAGACCGGCTACAGCCTGCGCGTGCGCTGGACGGCGCGGCAGGAAAAGCGGTTCCGCGAGCTTTAGGGCGACGGGCTATTCCTCGAGCTCGCCGAACCCCCGGCCCGCGCGCGTGGAGCCGACGACACCCAGCGACTTCAGCTTGCGGTGCAGGGCCGAGCGTTCCATGCCGACGAAGCTGGCCGTCCGGCTGATGTTGCCGCCAAAGCGGTTGATCTGGGTCAGCAGATACTCGCGCTCGAAAAGCTCGCGCGCCTCGCGCAGGGGCAGGGTCGCAATGGTGCCGGAGAGTGAAAGCGAGGTCTCCGTCTCGGGTTTCGGTTCCGCACCGGGAATTTCGGCCGCCTCGATCGGACCCGTGCTGTCCCCAAGGATGAGAACCCGTTCGATCACGTTGCGCAGCTGGCGGATGTTTCCGGGCCAGGGCAATGTCTGCAAGACGGTGTTGGCTTCTTCTGAAAGCGTGCGGTTCGGCAAGCCCTGGGTCCTGTGGAACCAGTCGATGAAGTGCCGGGTGAGATCAGGCACGTCCTCGCGCCGCGCGGCAAGCGAGGGGACCGCGATCGGGACGACGTTCAGGCGGTCGTAAAGCTCTTGCCGGAAACGGCCCTGGCCGATTTCCGTGCGCAGGTCGCGGCAGGTGGACGAGATCACCCGCAAATCGACACGGACCTTGTCGGACCCGCCGGCGCGGGTGAACTGCTGTTCGGTCAGGACGCGCAGGATCTTGCCCTGGGTGCCAAGAGGCATGTCAGCGACCTCGTCGAAATAGACGATCCCGCCATGCGCCTGCTCAAGCAGGCCGGGCTCCACGCCGCGTTCGGGGGTCTCGCGGCCGAACAGAACCTCTTCCATCCGCTCCGGCTCGATCGAGGCGGAGGAGACGGTGATGAACGGGGCGGCGGCACGGTTCGACTGGGCGTGGATGTAGCGGGCGGCCATTTCCTTGCCGGTCCCGGGCTCGCCGGTCAGCATGACGCGGGCGTTGGACCGGGTCACCTTGTCCAGGTTGCCCTTCAGCGCCTTGAAGGCAAGCGATGAGCCGACCATTTCGGACGAGGAGACGTCGCGGCGGCGCAGCTCGTGGTTCTCGCGGCGCAGACGCGCGGTTTCCATGGCGCGGGCGACGACGACCATCAGCTGATCGATGTTGAACGGCTTTTCGATGAAGTCGTAGGCGCCTTGCTTGATCGCGGCGACGGCGATCTCGATGTTTCCGTGACCAGAGATGATCACCACGGGAATGTCGGGATTGTCGCGCTTGACGGTCTTGAGAATGTCGATCCCGTCCATCCGGCTGTCCTTGAGCCAGATGTCGAGGATCATCAGCGATGGCGCTTCCGCGTTGATCGCGGCCATGCAGTCGTCGGAATTGGCGGCGAGGCGGGTGGCATAGCCTTCGTCGCGCAGGATGTCACCGATCAGCTCGCGGATATCCTCTTCGTCATCGACGATCAGAATGCTCATGTCTGGGCCTCCTTGACGCCAGGCGCTGCGCCCAGCGGAATATGCGTCCGCAGACGCTTGCGGGTGGTGCGGGGCAGGCGGATCTCGGCCATGGCGCCGGGATGATCGCAGCCCGCGAAGACGGGCGCATCGAGCAGGGCGAGCGTTCCGCCGTGTTCCTCGATGATCTTCTTGACGATCGGCAGTCCAAGACCGGTGCCCTTGTCGCGGGTGGTGACGTAAGGTTCGAACAGGCGGGCGCGGTCGGGAGGCAGACCGATGCCGTTGTCGCTGATGCGGATCACGGCTTCGGCGTCATCCGCCGCCAGGGCCACGCGGATTTCGGGGACAAACCCCGGTGTCGCGCCATTTTCCCTATAACTTTCAATGGCTTCTCCAGCGTTCTTGATCAGGTTCGTGAAGGCCTGTCCGATCATTGTCGCGTCAAGGTCCAGGGTCAGCGGACCTTCGGGGATTGCCTTGGCAAAGCGCACGCCGGGCTGGCCGTTTTCCTGCAGAAGCACCGCGCCTTTCAGCAGAGCCGCAAGATCGCAGTCGCGCCGGTCGGGTTCGGGCATCCGGGCGAATTTGGAGAACTCGTCGACGATCCGGCGCAGGTCGTTGGTCTGACGCACGATGACGTCGGTGTATTGTTCCAGATCCTCGTGGTCGCGGACCTGCGTCGCGAACTTGCGCTTGATGCGTTCGGCCGAAAGCTGGATCGGGGTCAGCGGGTTCTTGATCTCGTGCGCGATGCGGCGGGCGACGTCGCCCCAGGCGGCCATCCGCTGGGCGCTGACCAGGTCGGTCACGTCGTCGAAGGCGACGACATAGCCTTCAAGCTCGCCCGCGTCGCTGCGGCGCGTCGACATGCGCACAAGCAGACTTTCAAGCTTGCCCCTGCGGTTCAGCCGCACCTCTTCCTGCACCGCGCTGCCCGTGCCGTCGCGCAGGCGGTCGAAGAGGGCGGAGAACTCTGGCACGGCCGCGGCGAGCGGAGTGTCGACCTGGCGACCGGCCAGGTCCAGCAGACGTTCGGCGGCGCGATTGACGAAGTCGATGTCGCCATCCGGATCAAGGCCGACGACGCCCGCCGTGACGTTCGACAGGACCGAATCGAACAGGCGGCGCCGGGTTTCCGTCTGGGCGTGGCTTTCGATCAAGGCTTCGCGCTGGCCTTTCAACTGGCGGGTCATCTGGTTGAAGAGGCGGCCAAGCGAGGCGATCTCGTCATCGCCCTCTTCTTCCATGACCTGCACGTCAAGATCGCCGCCCCCTACCCGCTCGGCGGCCCCGGCGAGGCGGCCCACCGGGCGCGACAGGCGTTCGGCGAACCAAAGGCCAAGCCAGATCGCGGCAAGGATCAGGATCAGGGCGAAGCCGAGGTAGATCAGGCCGAAGTTGAAGAGAAGCCGGCCGCGTTCGGATTCGAGCTGGTTGTACAGCTGGACGGTTTCCTGGGTTTCGTCGAGGAGCGACAGGATCGAGCCGTCGACGGTGCGGGTGACGTAGAGGTAGCGGTCGGCATAGGCATCCAGCAGGACCAACGCGCGGAATTCGTTGTTGGACCAGTCCGGGATGAGGACGGTATTGCCCTGGCGGGCAAGCCTGAGCTGCTCCTCGGTCAGAGCTTCGAAGCCGAAGAGATACGAACGTTCGCCCCGGGTCTTCAAGGCGCCGGTGCCATCGACGAGATAGGCTTCCTTCAGGCCGCGCTGGACGACCGCCTGGGCCTGGGAGAGGAGCGGGCGCAGCTGGTCGTCGCGCAGAAAGGTATTCTGGCGCTTGGCGTCGTTCAGGTAGCCCGCCAGCGTTACGACATCGGCGGCGAGGTCGTCCTTCTGCACCGCCTCATAGGCCTGGGCGGCAGAGAGCGAGGAGCCGACGACGGACCGGACGCGGTCGGAGAACCAGCCTTCAAGCCCGATGTTGATGGAAAGGACCGCGAAGACGGCGACCAGGACGGTCGGGACCAGCGCGATCAGCATGAAGACGCCGGAGAGCCGCATGTGCAGCCGCGATCCGGCAGACCGCGAGCGGCGGTCGGCGATCAGCCGCGCCACCCGGGCAAGAACGAGGGCGGCGATCAGCAGGACATAGATCAGGTCGGCAAGGAGGATCAGCCGCAGCGCGGGCGAGGCGGCACCCCGGTTCAGCGGCCCGAGCGCAAGAAAGGTCAGGACGGCAAGGACCGGGCCCAGAAACACGATGCCCAGCGTGACGGTCGTCTGCACCCGGCGCTGCCGACGCAAGCGCGACAACCGCTGCCAGACATCCTTGGTCACCGCCCGATCCACCCTGCCCTGCCCGACTGCCGGGCGTGCGCCCCCCGCCTGCCACCATATCTAGATGCGCGGCGGGGTGAAACCGAAAAGACACAGGGTGGCGTAAAGCTGCTACATCAACTTTCGGCGACGGTTCACGCGGATGTCGAGATCGGTGATCTTCTTGCGCAGCGTGTTGCGGTTGATGCCGAGGAGGTCGGCGCATTTCGCCTGGTTGCCGGCGGTGGCATCCAGCGCGATCTCGATCAGTGGCGCTTCGACCTCGCGCAGGATGCGCTGGTAGACGCCGACGGGCGGCAGTTGGCCGCCGTGCAGGTCGAAGTAGCGCCGCAAATGCCGGGCGACGGAGGCCGAGAGTCTGTCTCCTTCACCGATTCCGGTCAGCGGCTCGGGGCTGGGCTGCTGGCCGAGGACCAGCTCGACCTCGGACCTTGCGATGTCGGTATCGGTTGCGGTCACCAGCAGGCGGCGGATGGTGTTTTCCAGCTGGCGCACGTTGCCGGGCCAGGAATAGGCGCGGATCAGGTCGGCGGCCGGTTGCGACAGGCGGCGGACGGTTCCGAGATCGCGCTCGCCCCGGGCCAGGAAGTGATCGGCGAGCAGGGGAATGTCCTCCACCCGTTCGCGCAAGGACGGCACATGCAGGGTGACCCCGCCGAGCCGGTAGAAAAGGTCCTGGCGGAACTGGCCGGCCTCCATCCGGGCGGAAAGATCGGTCTGGCTGGTTGCCATGACGCGCGGCGCCTTGTCGCCCAGCATGTCGAGCATGCGGACCACGCGGCCCTGGGTGTCGGCGTCGTAATCGGCGACCTCGTCAAAGACGAGCGAGCCGCCACGCGCACGCGACAGCAATGTCGCCGGGCCGTCGATGCCCGCCAGATCGGTGGCCTGCGCGACGATGAAGGGCAAGGTCCGGCGGTCGGAAAAGTCGTGGATCGCCCTGGCGATGAGCGATTTTCCGGTGCCGGATTCGCCGGTGACCAGCACGGCCAGCTCGGTGTTCATCACCCGGGCGACAAGCCGATACAGCGCCTGCATCGCCGGGGTGCGACCGACCAGAGGCAGATCGTCGCCGGGCTCGCGCTGGGGGACGACCACCCTGGCACTGCGGCGTTTCTGATCCAGCGCCTTGGCGGACCGCTTCATCAGGTCGGGCAGGTCGAAGGGTTTCGGCAGATAGTCGAACGCCTCGGCCTCGGCGGCCTGGATCGCGGTCATGATGGTGTTCTGTGCCGAGATCACGATCACCGGCAGTCCCGGCCGCAGCTTGGCAATCCGGGGCAGCGCGTCAAGGCCGTTGCCGTCGGGCATGATCACGTCGGAAATGACAAGGTCGCCCTTGCCCTCTTCGACCCAGCGCATCAGCGTCATGAGGCTGGACGTCGCATGGACCTTGCACCCCGCGCGGGTCAGCGCCTGGGTCAGGACGGTGCGGATCGTGCGGTCGTCGTCGGCGACAAGGATGGTGCCATCCATCAGCGGGCTTCCTTCTTCTTCTCGCGCGGCGCCATGGGCAGCGACACGCGGAACACGGTGCGACCGGGGGTGGAATCGACGGAGATCCAGCCGTCATGGTCGGTGATGATCTTGGAGACGAGCGCGAGACCAAGCCCGGTGCCGTTCTCGCGGCCCGAGACGAAGGGCTCGAAGATGCTGGCGGCGATTTCCGGCTTGATGCCGGGGCCGTCGTCGATGATCTCGACGTTCAGCGGCAAGGCGCCGGACAGGCCGTCCTTGCGGCGCAGGCGCAAGGAGAGATCGTAGAAGCTGCGCAGCCGGATCGTGCCGCCCTGGCGGCAGGCCTCGGCCGCGTTCTTGATCAGGTTCAGGAAGACCTGCATCAGCTGGTCGCTGTCGGCGAAGGTGGCGGGCAGCGAGGGGTCGTAGTCCTCGACGATGGACATGTGGGCGGCAAAGCCGACAAGCGCGGACTTGCGGGCGCGGTCGAGGGCGTCGTGGATGTTCACCGGCTTGCGGTCCGGCGGGCGGAGGTTGCCGAACTGCTCCACCTGTTCCAGAAGTTTCACGATGCGGCGGGTTTCCTCGACGATGAGGTCGGTCATCTCCTGATCTTCGGGAGAGAGGTTCATCGACAGAAGCTGTGCCGCGCCCGAGATGCCCGCCAGGGGGTTCTTGATTTCATGCGCCAGCATTTCCGCCATGCCGATGGCCGACCGCGCGGCGGTCTTGGCACCCATCGAGCGGCCCATGCGGTCGGCGAGTTCGCGGGGGGACAGGATCAGCATCACGATGTCGGGGTTATCGTGCATCGGTGCCAGATGGATCGTGCACTGGACCGGAGGCTTTTCGCCGGTGGTCACGTCGACGTCGTTGATGTTCAGCGGCGACTGGTTGGCGCGGACGCGAAGCAAGGCCTCTTCCATCGGAGCCTCGATCGACAGGCGGTCGAAGACCGGCTGGCCGACCAGGCTGCGCTGCGAGGCGTTGAGGAAGGTCTCGGCTGCCGGGTTCACCTCGACGATCATCGCACTTTGGTCGATCAGCAGCGTCGGGAACGGCAAAGACGCCCAGATCACGCCGGGCACCGGATAGGGTGCGCGGTAGGGGGTCATGCGGCCAGTTCCAGCTCGGCGAAGGCCTGCTCCAGAAGCTGGATCACCTCGGCGGGGTCGGTGGACGTGAGGATCGCCTCACGCGCATGGGGCAGACCGGCTTCGTCCAGATACCAGCCGAGGTGTTTGCGGGCCATGCGCAGGCCAAGCTCGCGGCCGTAGAAGGTAAGCATGTCGTCATAGTGATCGAGGATCATCCGGCCAAGCGCGCCGCCTTCCGGGATCTTCGGGGCGGCGGTGCCGCAGATCTCATGCGCGATCTGCGCAAGTTTCCACGGTGCGCCTTGCGCGCCGCGCCCGATCATCACGCCGTCGGCGCCCGACAGGCGCAGGGCCTCGCGGGCGGTGGCGGTGTCGGTGATGTCGCCGTTGGCGATGACCGGGATCGTGACCGCCTCTTTCACGGCGCGGATCGCGGCCCAGTCGGCATGGCCTTTGTAGAACTGGCAGCGGGTGCGGCCGTGGATGGTGATCATCCGCACTCCCGCAGCTTCGGCGCGTCTCGCAAGGTCGGGGGCGTTGTGCAGCCTGTCGTCCCAGCCGAGGCGGGTTTTCAGCGTGACGGGAACCTGCACCGCCTTCACGACAGCCTCGATGAGCGCGAGCGCCAGGTCGAGGTCCCGCAGCAGCGCCGAGCCGCACAGGCCCGTGGTCACCCGCTTGGACGGGCAGCCCATGTTGATGTCGATGACGCGCGCGCCCTGCCCTTCGACGAACCTGGCACCCTCGGCCATCCAGTGCGGATCACGGCCGGCAAGTTGCACGGAGGTGGCCTGTTCGCCAAATCCCAGCTCGGCCCGGGCGCGGGCCTCGGGCCGGTTGCGCACGACTTCTTCGCTGGCGACCATCTCGCTGACCACCAGCCCGGCACCGAAGCGGGCGACAAGGCGGCGGAACGGCAGGTCGGTGATCCCGGCCAACGGGGCCAGAAAGACCGGCGGGGTCAGCGAAAGGGGGCCGAGAGGCAGGGACAAAGCCTTTTCCTTGTGCAGGTGCATGTGGTGGTAGCGCCGCCGGCGTGCAGGACCAAGGCGACGCGGGGTGATTATGACTGAAAAACATGCGCTGCACAAATTTCAGGCATTCATCAGGGAAAAGCGCCAGATTGTCATGCAGGTCGGGCTGGATTAGGCAGGGGTGAAAGGAGCAGCCATGCGCACAGCCGTCATCATCGTCGCCGCCGGTCGCGGAAGCCGCATGGGCGGCGAGGTGCCGAAGCAGTGGCAGAGCCTGGCCGGGAAACCCGTGCTGGAGCATGCGCTTGCGGCCTTTGCGGGGATGCAGGTGGTGCTGGTGATCCACCCCGGGGACCGGGCCCGGGCCGAAGCCCTCGGCGTGCCGCTGGTCGAGGGCGGCGCGACGCGGGATGCCTCGGTTCTGGCGGGGCTGCAGGCGCTGGACGGCACCGGGGTTGAAGCGGTGCTGATCCATGACGGCGCGCGGCCTTTGGTCAGCCGGTCGCTGATCGGGCGGCTTGTCGCGGCGCTCGCGCATCATGACGGCGCGGCCCCTGCCCTGCCGGTGACGGACGCGCTGTGGCGGGGGGCCGAGCGCTTCGTCTCGGGGACGGTCGACCGCGCAGGCCTCTGGCGGGCGCAGACGCCGCAGGCGTTTCGCCTTGCGCCGATCCTCGCGGCGCATCGGGCGCACCCAGGCGGGGCGGCGGATGATGTCGAGGTGGCGCTGGCGGCAGGGCTTGACGTGAAGATCGTCGAGGGCGAGGAAAGCAATCTGAAGCTGACCTATCCGGGCGATTTCGCGCGGGCGGAGGCGATCTTGCGGGGGCGCGACATGGAGGTGCGGCTGGGCAATGGCTATGACGTGCACGCATTCTGCGCGGGCGATCATGTCTGGCTTTGCGGGGTGAGGGTGCCGCATGACCGCGGGCTCCTGGGCCATTCCGACGCCGATGTGGGCATGCACGCGCTGACCGACGCGATCTATGGCGCGCTGGCCGAAGGCGACATCGGGCGGCACTTTCCCCCGTCCGATCCGCAGTGGAAAGGCAGCGCGAGCCATGTCTTCCTGGCCCATGCCATCGGGCTGGCGGCAAAGCGGGGATACCGGATGGGCAACTGTGACGTGACGCTGGTCTGCGAGCGCCCGAAGATCGGCCCCCATGCCGCGGCCATGGAGTCCGAACTGGCGCGGATCATGGGGTTGGATGCGGGGCGGGTCTCGGTAAAGGCCACCACGTCCGAACGGTTGGGCTTCACGGGGCGCGAGGAGGGGATCGCGGCCCTTGCCACCGCCACACTGGTGCGGGGATGAGCGCGGTCATCGTCACCTTTTTCGGGACGGGACATCTGCGGCCTGCCAGCGGCACCTGGGCAAGCGTGATCGCCGTCGCGCTGGCGGTGGCCGCCTATCAGGCGGGCTGGGCGCTTGCCGTGCCGGTCGGCTGCGCGGTGGCGACGGTGCTGGGGTTCTGGGCGGTGCCGCGCTATCTGGCGCAGCGTCCGGGCGAGGACCCGCCGGAGATTGTCATCGACGAGGTCGCGGGACAGTTGCTGGCGCTGTCGTTCACGGTGATTCCGCTGTGGCGCAATGCGGTGCCGGACCTGCTGTTCGGCGCCTGGCCGGGCTGGGTCGCGCCGCTTCTTCTGTTCCGGCTGTTCGACATCTGGAAGCCCTGGCTGGTGGGCCGGGCCGACCGGATGGGCAGCACGGCCGGGGTGATGCTGGACGATCTTTGGGCAGGCCTCTTCGCCGGCTTCGTCACGATGGCGCTGGCGGGCATCTATCACGGGGTTCTTGCACCATGGCTGGGGTGACGGTCGCCGAACTGCTGGCCAACGCCCGATATTGGGGGCTGAAGATCGCCACGGCAGAGAGCTGCACCGGCGGGATGGTGGCCGCGGCGCTGACCGATGTGGCCGGAGCCTCCGACGTGTTCGAGCGCGGCTTTGTCACCTATTCCAACGCGGCCAAGGTCGGGCTTCTGGGCGTGTCGGCCGCGACGCTGGCCAGCCATGGCGCGGTGTCCGAACCCGTCGCGCGCGAAATGGCCGAGGGCGCCCTGTCGCGCTCGGAGGCGGATCTGGCGGTGTCGATCACCGGCATTGCCGGCCCGGGCGGGTCGGAGTTCAAGCCCGAGGGGCGGGTCTGTTTCGGGCTGGCGCGGACCGGACGCGAGACGCGGGTCGCGACAGTGGAATTCGGTGCGCTGGGCCGGGCCAAGGTGCGCAAGGCCGCGACGAACCATGCGCTGGCGCTGCTGGCGCAAGCGCTCGGCTGACCAGGTTTTCGCCGCCAATCCGGGCATCTTCCGAATCGGCGGCTTTGCCGGGGTGGTGGCGGCCCGGCGCCTGGCGGGTTTGCGAACCGATGCCCCGAGCGCACGGCCAAGCCCCGATGCAGGCCGGGAAGATGCCCCGGGGTCGGCAGCCGTCAGGGGAAGAGCGCGAAGAAGCGCAGGATCTCGGTGTTCGCGTCGATCTCCTTTGTCTTGCCCTCGGTCATCCGCGCCTTGCGGCCGCCGGGCCACTGATGCCCGCCGCCCTCGACCGTGATCAGCCGCAGGACGATGTCGCCCGCCTTGCGGTAGTCGGTCATGGCCACCGACGTCCCGTCATCGCGCCGGTCGATCCGGCGCGTGGCCGTTGCGAGGGCCCCTCCCCAGGGGCGCAGGAAGGCGCGAACGACGGCATCGACCGAAGCAAAATCGGTCCGCGACAGGCTGGAACTGCCCACGCCGCCGTCATAGGGCACGTTCTGGTCCGCAGTGCCATGGATGATCAGCGCGGGCACGCGGCCTTTCACCGGGTAGCGCGCGACATCCATCGTGCCCGCGACACCTGCGACGGCCCGGACGCGGGCGGGGTTCAGGGCCGCGAAGGTCTCGGCCATCATCGAGCCGTTCGACATGCCGGTGAGGTAGACCCGGTCGCCGGCAACGCCGAAACGGGCGGCGGCATCCTCGATGACCTTCTCGAGGAAGGCGATGTCGTCCACGTTCCAGCGTGCGGCATAGCCGCAGCAATAGCCGCTGTTCCAGGTCAGAAGCCTTTCGCCCCGACGACCGCTGCCCGCAGGAAAAATGACCGCATAACCCGCATTCGTCGCGTCACGCCCAAAGCCAGAGGACGAGGCGAATTGGTCAGGGTCGCCGCCGCCGCCGTGCAAGGCGAGAATCAAGGGTGCCCCCTTGGGGTTGGCGGGCAGGTCGATGCTGTAGAACCGATCGCCAAGCCGCACGATTTCTGCCGCAACGGGCATGGAAAGGGCAAGGCAGGTCAGCAGAAAGGCAAGCAGGCGCATGGGTCCCTCCGGTTCGCTCCAACCGATATACGCAGGAAAGCGGTTCCACCGACGCGCCTGCGAGGTTTTTTGTAGCGATCAGATCGGAGCCGGCCCGTAAAGCTCGGCCGCGCGGCGTTCGAAGGCGCGCACGACGCGCTGCATGGCGTCATTGAAGACCACGCCGATGATGCCTTGCAGGATGGCGTTGCGGAATTCGAAATCGACATGGAAATCGACCTCGCAGCCCCCCGGAATGTCACGGAAGGCCCAGGTCGAGCGCATGTGGCGGAACGGGCCGTCAAGGTATTCGGTCTCGATCCTGCGGGCTTCGGGCCAGAGAGTCACCCGGCTGCCGAAGCTTTCGCGGAAGACCTTGAAGCTGATGACAAGGTCGGCCTCCATCACCATGCCGGTGCCCTGGCCGCAGCCGTCGACAGGCCTGCAAGAGCGGATGCGGGCGGCCGAGTTCCAGGGCAGGAACTTCGGATAGGACTCAACATCAGCCACCAGATCATACATCTGGCTGGCGGTGTAGGGCAGACGCTTGGTCTCGGAATGGCTGGGCATTGGCGGTCCGTTTTGCCGCAGATGTGGCTTGGGTTCCGCGCAAGATCAAGCGGGCGGCATGTGATGGCTCGCCAACTGTGGCTTTGAACGCTAGGAAAGGAGTCATGCCTGTGGAGCCTTGAATGCCGGATCGCCCCCCCCATCCCGCCTATGTGATCGACCAGATGATCAGCGCCAAGGCGATCGCCGCGCGGGTCGAGGCGCTGGCGCGCGAGATCACCGCGCATTTCAAGGGCACGGACAAGCTGGTGGTGGTGGGCCTGCTGCGCGGCTCCTTCGTCTTCATCGCGGATCTGGTGCGCGAGATCGAACTGCCGGTCGAGGTGGATTTTCTCGAGGCGTCCTCCTACGGCGATTCGATGCATTCCAGCCGCGAGGTGCGCATCCTGAAGGACCTGCGGGGCGAGATCGCGGGACGGGATGTGCTGCTGGTGGAAGACATCGTCGACACGGGCTTCACCCTGCACCATGTCATCCACCTTCTGCAGGCACGCGAGCCGAAGCGGCTGCGCGTCTGTGCGCTGCTCGACAAGCCTTCGCGCCGGGAAGTGTCGGTGAAGGCCGACTGGACGGGATTCGAGATACCCGATGCGTTCGTGGTTGGCTACGGCATCGACTTCGCGCAACGCAACCGCAACCTGCCCTATATCGGCAAGGTCAGGTTCCTGGAGGACGGATGACCTATCTGAACTGGCTGATGCGTGCGAAACGCTGGGTGCAAAGGCCCCCATCGGAGAGCCGGGTAAAACTGGTCTTCGGCGTCGTCGCGATCAGCCTGGTGATCGTTGGGATCGAGTATTTCGGGCTTTGGCCGGCATGGATGACGCTGGACCGCCGAGGCATTGGTCCGTGATTGGCCCCGTGGCGTCGGCCGCGCTGGGCTTTGCGTCTGGATCAGGATGAGGCATGCGATGCGGATCTTGGGATGGCTGTTGGGTCCGGCTCTGGTCGCGGCGGCCGGCCTGTGGTTTCTGGCGCGCCCGAACCCGCTAACGGAAGCGGATCTGGCCGGGTTGACCGGGGATCCGGCGCCGGGCGAGCTGGTCTTCTGGGCCGCGGGCTGCGCCTCGTGCCACATGGCCGCCGGGGCAAGGGGCGAGGCCCGGCTGGTCCTGTCGGGCGGGCAACGCTTTCCGTCCGCCTTCGGCACGTTCATCGCCCCCAACATCAGCCAGGATCCCGCGCAGGGCATCGGAACCTGGACGCTGCTTGATCTTGCGAACGCACTCACCCGCGGGGTCAGCCCGGAAGGGACGCATTACTACCCTGCCCTGCCCTATGCGTCCTATGCCAGGATGGACCTGCGCGACGTGGCGGACCTCTACGCCTTCCTGAAGACTCTGCCCGCGGATGCCACGCCAAGCCAGCCGCACGAAGTCCGCTTCCCCTATTCGATCCGCGCCGGCATCGGGGGGTGGAAGTTGCTGTATCTTTCGAAAGACTGGGCGGTGCCGGGCAATCTTGCGCCGACCGCGACCCGGGGGCGCTACATCGCCGAGGCGATGGCGCACTGCGGCGAGTGTCACACCCAGCGCAACCTGCTCGGCGCGATGGACACGGCGCGCTGGCTGGGCGGGGCACCGAACCCCTCGGGCGACGGGCGGATCCCGAACATCACGCCCGGCAAGCTGGGCTGGACCTCGGGCGACATCGTGCGATTCCTGACGACGGGCTTCACGCCGGAATATGACAGTGTCGGGGGTCTCATGGCAGATGTGGTCGAGAACATGGCGCGGCTGCCGGAAAGCGATCGGCTGGCCGTGGCGGAATATCTTCTGGCCGTGGCGACCGTGAAGTGAAGCCGGCAGCCGGATCGGCGGCACACAGACCGCCCCCCCGGACGCGCCGGACCTAGCCGCGCCCCGCCTGACGCGCGGATCGCATCCGGGCAAAGTCGTCACCCGCATGATACGATGACCGGGTCAGCGGCGTGGCCGAGACCATCAGGAACCCCTTGCCCCAGGCCGCCGTCTCATATGCCTTGAATTCCTCGGGCGTGACAAACCGTTCGACGCCATGGTGCTTGGGCGTCGGCTGCAGATACTGGCCGACGGTCAGGAAATCGACATCAGCCGACCGCATGTCGTCCATCACCTGCAGTACGGCTTGCCGGTCCTCACCCAGACCGACCATGATGCCCGATTTGGTGAACATCATCGGGTCCAGCTCCTTGACCCTTTGCAACAGCCGCAGCGAATGGAAATAGCGCGCGCCGGGACGCACCTCGTGATACAGGCCGGGCACGGTTTCGAGATTGTGATTGAAGACATCGGGGCGCGCCTCGACCACCTTTTCCAGCGCGCTGGCCGGGCATTTCAGGAAGTCGGGGGTCAGGACCTCGATCGTCGTGTGCGGCGCGCGGTGCCGGATCGCACGGATCGTCTGGGCGAAGTGCTCGGCCCCGCCATCGTCAAGGTCATCGCGGTCGACGGATGTGACGACGACATGGCTCAGGCCGAGTTCGGCAACGGCATGGGCCACCCGTCCCGGCTCGAAGGCGTCAAGCGTCTGTGGCCTGCCGGTCGCGACATTGCAGAAGGTGCAGCCCCGGGTGCAGATCTCGCCCATGATCATCATGGTGGCATGGCCCTGGGACCAGCATTCGCCGACATTCGGGCAGCCGGCCTCTTCGCAGACAGTGACCAGCTTCTTGTCCCGCAGGATGTCGCGGGTCTTCCTGTAGCCCTCCGACGTCGGGGCCTTCACGCGGATCCAAGCGGGCTTTTTCGGCTGGGCATTGTCCGGCCGGTGCGCCTTTTCCGGGTGACGGCCTTCGGGAAGTCTGAGGTCGCGCACGGAATATTCCCCCTGACCGGCTGGCTGCCTCTCAGATACGACGCTTTCATCCGCAAGGCAACGTCGCCTGCCAGTTCCAGATCGCCGCACCGCCATGCGCCCGAAGCAGAGCCGGAGTGTCGAAGGCAGGGCGGCACCGGTCGTCGCCGAAGGGATCCGGGTGACCGGAGCCTTGCCAGCCCGTCCGTCGGCTGCCCGTCGCGGTTGCGGCGGCCCCGGCCCCGGCGCGCGGTCCCGGGGTTGGGGAAGCCCCGGAAGAGGGGGAGAGGCGGGCCGGGCCCGTCCCTGCCCTTCCGCAGGTGCGGCTCTCTGGCCGCCACATCTCTGGCCGCCACATCTCTGGCCGCCACGATCTCTAGCCGATCAGCGGGCCGGACTTGCCATAGGTGTCTTCATAGTGCCGGCGCAGACGCATCAATGCGATGCGCAGCACGATCTTGCCCGAGCGGGCCGCCCAGCCCATCCGCTTTTCGGCGACTTCCAGACCTTCCAGGAAACAGCAGCAGCGCAGGGCGACGTCGCCAAGACCCGGGCCAAGGTCGCGCAGGGCGGCGGCAACGCGTGAGCGGGCCGAAGACGGCCCTTCCGCCAGACCGCTGTCGGACTGAAAACCTCCGCGATCGCCCCCGGTCAGGAACCGGTCCCAGTTCTGCGCCACACGCGGGCCCATCTGCGCCAGCTCGAAGTCCTCGCGCAGGCGTTCGGCGGCGGCCACGAGTTCGGGTTCGAGGAAGGGCTTTCCGTCTCGGTCGCGGCGGCGGCCCAAAAGCGCAACCGGGCTTTCGGCAAGATTGTAGCGCACACGGCGCGGGCCCGCGTCATCCATCACCTCGCGTTCGCCCCAGACCCGATGCTGGTCCCCGAAAGATGCGGCAGCTTCGGCCATGCCGTGACGGCGGCGGTCCTCGTCATCCACCATCCGCTTCAGGGCCGCACGGCCCGCCGAGGTGATCTCGTAGGTCGAGACCCGCCCCGGCTTGCGGCAACTGACCCAGTCCTTCAGCGCGAAGGCATGGGCCACCGACCGCTCCAGCACCGCCGTGCGCAGGCTTTTTCCGTCCGGCAAGTCCCGGATCACCACGGCCTTTTCCAGGTCGGGCGCAATCGCCATGACGGCATTCGGTTCGGCCAGTCGGCGCAGCACGCGCATCCCTTCGCGCAAAAGCGCCTGTTCGTCGCAGATTTCGGGCGCGTCGCCGGGGCCGGTCAGGCGGGGGTGGACAGACATGGGGGCATCATCCTTTCGGGCTGGGACATCGGACTGGCGGAGAAAGCGGCGGGAAACGGCCGAAAGGGCTTCGTCCATCAGCGGGTCTTCGCGGCGGTTCTCGAACCGCCGCACCTGTCTGAGAATGGTCGAGGCATGCAGGCCTTCGCGCCGCGCAAGTTCCCTGAGCGATGTGCCTTCTTCGGTATGATCAAGGTAGTGACGCACAGCTTGGGGAAGCCAGTCCGGCAGGCTGGCAGCAGTCAATTCTGGCAATTCAATCGTCCCGTTTTTGTCCACACCCCGGCTGCAATGAGTCCAGCCTTGGACGGCTACAACCTTGGGTGGAATTGGTTACCTGTTCGTTAACCTTGCGGCTAACCTCGACAATTCGACAGAAATCTTAAACTGTTCGGTAACCTCCGCGCGCTGCAAACGTGGTTTGCGCAACGCAAGGTTGTGTTGAGGCAGGATGGCCCGGCCCAGCCATGGAGGATCCCGATGACCGACTGCCGCACCATGCTTGCCAGCCTGCGCCGCCCAAGGCTCCTGATGCGCGCCGCGCGCTTCGGGTTGCAGGAATACCGCCGCGAGCGCGACCTGCGCCGCTATGTGGGAAGCGGCGTCTCGCCCGAGGACACGGTCTTTTCGCTCATGTCGGTCGAGGCAAAGCTTGAGGCGACACGGATCGCCGGCGACGCGGCCTATTCGGTCGGACGCCACATCGAAGTGCTGATCGCCCTCCTGGCCGAGGCCCAGTTCCTGCGCAGGGGCGGCATGGCCTGACTCTGCAATCCACTGGAAAGGGGCGGTTTTCCCGCCCCTGTTTCGGCCTCAGATGAAGGCGTCCGGCATCTCGGCCTTGCGCCGGGCGACATACTCCTCCAGCGCCTCCCGCGTGGCGGGATCAAGGTCGGGGGCCTGGTAATCGGCCAGTTGCTTCTTCACCCGCTCCGAGGCAAGCGCCTGCGTGTCGCGCGCGCCTTCCTCGGCCCAGGTCTCGAAGGGCTTGTAGTCGAAGAGGTCCGAGCGCCAGAAGGCCGACTTGAAATTGGCCTGGGTGTGGCTGCACCCCAGGAAGTGCCCGCCGGGGCCGACTTCGCGGATCGCATCCATCGCCTGGCCGTTGGTGTCCATCATGATGCCCTGCGCCAGATGGTGCAGCGTGCCAAGCTGGTCGGCGTCCATCACGAACTTCTCGTAAGAACTGACCAGCCCCCCCTCCAGCCAGCCGCAGGCGTGCAGCATGAAGTTGACCCCGGCCAGAAGCGCCATGTTCAGGCTGTTGGCGGTTTCATAGGCCGCCTGCGCATCGGGCAGCTTGGACCCGCAGAAGGACCCGCCCGACCGGTAGGGCAGGTTCATCCGCCGCGCCAACTGCCCTGCGCCATAGGTGATATGCGCCGCCTCGGGCGTGCCGAAGGTCGGCGCGCCGGAGTTCATGTCGATCGAGGTCACGAAGGCGCCGAAGATCACCGGCGCACCGGGGCGGACAAGCTGGCTGTAGGCCACCCCCGCCAGAACCTCGGCCAGCACCTGCGTCAGCGTTCCTGCCACCGTCACCGGGGCCATCGCGCCGCCGACGATGAAGGGGCTGATGATCGCGGCCTGGTTCGCCTTGGCATAAACCTCCAGCGCGCCCATCATGATGCCGTCGAAGGTGAGCGGAGAGTTTATGTTGATCAGGCTGGTCATCACCGTGTTCCGGTCGACGAAGTCATCCCCGAACAGGATCTTCGACATCGCCACCGAATCCTCGGCGCGGGAAGGCTCGGTCACCGACCCCATGTAGGGCTTGTCCGACAGCACCATATGCGCCATCAGCATGTCGAGGTGGCGCTTGTTCACCGGAATGTCGGTGGGTTCGCAGACCGTGCCGCCGGAATGGTGCAGCCATTTCGACATGTAGCCCAGCTTCACGAAGTTCTGGAAATCGTGCAGCGTGGCATAGCGCCGCCCGCCTTCCGCGTCGCGCACAAAGGGGGGGCCGTAGACCGGCGCAAGCACCAGGTTGCGGCCGCCGACCTCGACCTTCCGCTCGGGGTTGCGCGCATGCTGGGTGAAAGCCGCAGGGGCCGAGGCACACAGCTTGCGGGCAAGACCGCGCGGGATATGCACCCGCTCGCCCTTCACATCCGCCCCGGCGGCGCGCCACCGCTCCAGCGCCCCGGGGTTCTCCACGAAGTTGACGCCGATCTCTTCCAGCACCGTCTCGGCGTTCCATTCGATGATCTGCAACGCCTCTTCGTTCAGGATCTCGAAGTTCGGGATGTTGCGCCGGATGAAGCGGGCGGTCTCGAAACTGATCGCGGTGCGTTCCGCCCGACGGCTTGCGCCCCCGCCACTGCGCGATCTGCGCCCTGCTACGTCGTTCATCTCGGCCTCCGGCACTTGCATGCCGTCCTTATGCCGCCAAACGCCTCCCCTCCGCCCCCCGAAACCGGCCAATCCTTTCCAAAACCGACATGCTGCTTTCTCGAAAACGACCCTCCCTTGCCCATTTCGCAAATACTCCGCGGGGGTTTGGGGGTGTGAAACCCCCAACTCTGCCCTCAGCCACCCCTTGCACGGCCGCAAGCCTCGCGCTACGCGGGCGCATGACCCAGCACGACCGCCTTCTCATCATCGACTTCGGCAGCCAGGTGACCCAGCTGATCGCGCGCCGCCTGCGCGAGCTGAACGTCTACTGCGAGATCCATCCCTACAACCGCGTCGACGAGGCCTTTCTGCAGGCCTTCGCGCCGAAGGCGGTGATCTTCTCGGGCGGCCCGGCCAGCGTCTACCGCGAGAACGCGCCGATGCCGCCCGCAGGCGTGTTCGATCTTGGCGTCCCGATCCTGGGGATCTGCTATGGCCAGCAGGTGATGATGCACTGCCTCGGCGGCCTTGTCGAAGGCGGCCAGGGCACGGCAGAGTTCGGCCGCGCCTTCGTCACCCCGACCGACCTCACGCATCCGTTCCTCGCGGGCTGGTTCCCTCCCGAGGCCGGCCCGCAGGCGCAGGAACAGGTCTGGATGAGCCACGGCGACCATGTCAGCCGGATCGCCCCCGGGTTCCAGGTCTACGGCACCTCGCCCAACGCGCCTTTTGCCATCACCGCCGACCCCGCGCGGCATTTCTATGCCGTACAGTTCCACCCCGAAGTGCATCACACCCCGAAAGGCGCGCAGCTTTACGCGAATTTCGTCCGGCTTGCGGGCTTCCGGGGCGACTGGACGATGGGGGCCTACCGTGAGGAAGCCATTCGGAAAATCCGCGGCCAGGTGGGCGATGCGAAGGTGATCTGCGGGCTGTCGGGGGGCGTGGATTCCTCGGTGGCGGCGGTCCTGATCCACGAGGCGATCGGCGACCAGCTCACCTGCGTCTTCGTCGATCACGGCCTTCTGCGGCAGGGCGAGGCCGAACAGGTCGTCACCATGTTCCGCGACCACTACAACATGCCCCTGATCCATGCCGACGAAAGCGCGCTGTTCCTCGGCGCACTGGAGGGGGTTTCCGACCCCGAGGTCAAGCGCAAGACCATCGGGCGGCTCTTCATCGAGGTGTTCCAGAAGCACGCCACCGCCGTCGGCGGCGCGCAGTTCCTGGCGCAGGGCACGCTTTACCCCGACGTGATCGAAAGCGTTTCGTTCAGCGGCGGCCCGTCGGTCACGATCAAAAGCCACCACAACGTCGGCGGCCTGCCGGAAAGGATGGGCCTGAAGCTGGTCGAACCGCTGCGCGAGCTGTTCAAGGACGAGGTTCGCGCCCTGGGGCGCGAGCTTGGCCTGCCCGAGGCCTTCATCGGCCGCCACCCTTTTCCCGGCCCCGGCCTTGCAATCCGCTGCCCGGGCGAGATCACGACCGAAAAGCTCGACATCCTGCGCCGGGCCGATGCGGTCTATATCGACCAGATCCGCCGACATGGGCTTTACGACGAGATCTGGCAGGCCTTCGCCGCGATCCTGCCGATGAAGACGGTGGGCGTGATGGGCGACGGGCGGACCTACGACTTTGCCCTCGCGCTGCGGGCCGTCACCTCGGTCGACGGCATGACCGCCGACTACTACCCCTTCACCCACGACTTCCTCGGCGAAACCGCAACTCGGATCATCAACGAGGTCAAGGGCGTGAACCGCGTCTTCTACGACTGCACCTCAAAGCCGCCGGGCACGATCGAGCTGGAATAATCTTTGCCGATCCGAGGGTATCCGAAACTACGCTAGAATACGGCATAACCACCTGAAAAACAAAAACAATTCAGCCTAGCCCTATCGAGAGCTATCGGTGGGCATGGAACGCGTCTGTCGTGCCCGCTGACGGACCCGGTCCCCGTTGATCGTCCTGAAAATCGAAAGTACCGTCACAGCGACAGAGGCTCGTGACGGTATTTTTTTCAGCCTAATCCGCTGAATATAAACAGAATTATCTGTCAAAAGCCTCCAAAGCCCGCGTGACGGTACTTTTCCGCGACGAGGCCCGAAATGTTGACGGATGCAGCACTCAAGTGCTTGCAACCGAAACCCGGCGGATGACGTTGGCCCGGCCTCGATCGCCACCTTCACGCCCAAGGACCGGGCGCTTTCGCCGACCGAGATCCGCATCGTGCTCAAGCAGCTCGAGCATGTCGCGACGTTGCCGACGATCCGTCTCGGCATGAGACTCTACCTCCTCACCATGGTCCGGAAGAGCGAGCTGCAGGACGCGGTCCGGGATGAGGTCGATTTCGAAAACGCCGTCTGGACGATCCCGAAGGAGCGCATGAAGCGATCGAAGCCGCACAATGTCTATCGTATGCTCCATCTGCGGTGACCATGCCGATGCGCTGGTCGTCCGGGATCTGATCCAGCAGGTCAGGCAGGATGGGCGCGTCACCAACCCGGCTGCCTGTGACCTCGATGGCCCGGATTTCCAGCGTTTCCGCATGGTCGTCGGGAAAACAGTCCACTGGACTGTTTTCTGACCCTCCTCCATCCGAGTTGAACCTTGCGCCAGTCCCGCGGTTTGGTCGGCCCATGCGGCGCGACAAGCCATTGCGTCTCGGGATCGAACCAGATCGACAGGCATCCGCGCTTCGCCAGCGCCGAGCCATAGTCATGCCAGTTCGCGGTGCGGTAGGAAGGGGGGCTTCGCTCTGCTCATGCAGACCGGCTACCACGCTGGAATCACGGAGTGAATCCTCCATAGACTTCGCGCCACACAGTCCTTCAGAGCCAGAGCGATTCCCACCCGACCTAACCCATCGAATGCCGGGACCAAACACCTAGCCGAGTATTGCCCTGACGTAGTTCTCGGTCTCGGCGAAGGGCGGGATGCCTTTGTATTGTTCTACCGCGTCCGGACCGGCATTGTAGGCTGCCAGTGCCAGTTCCCAGGAGCCGAACGTATCGAACATCATCCGCAGGTAACGCGCTCCGCCGTAGAGGTTTTCCTCCGGGTCGGCAATGTCCACGCCGAGCCTTTGTGCCGTGCCCGGCATCAGTTGCGCCAATCCCGTGGCACCCTTGGTCGACACCGCCACGGGGTTCCAGCCGCTTTCCTGCTGAACCAGTCGCAGGAACAGATCCTCCGGCACGCCGTGCTTGCGCGCGGCGGCTCTGGCGACCTCCAGATACTCGCCCGTGTAGCTGCCGCGATAGGCCGGGATGCCCTTGGCATCTGCCGCTGCCTCGCCTTGCTTGTATTTGGGCGTGAACTTGATCGACCCGCTGTATTGCCTGGACAATTTCTTGTCGATCAGCGCGCCTTGCGACTTGAAGATCGCGCTGCGCGACTTGGTCGAGCCGGTGAGGTTCAGCCCTTCCGCCGCTGCCGCCACAGGCAGGCAGGCCACAAGCGCCACCATCGCTGTGCGGCAGACGTTCCGCATCTTGAAGTCCAGACCCTTGTCTTCGGCGCGGCCCAGCGCGCCGCGGCAGGACTATAGCCGCTTTGCCCGGGTTTTCCAGTCGCGATTTGGCAGGCGTCGCGGACCCTGTCCAAGGTGAGCCAATGCCGATTGCAGCCGGTCGGAACCACGGTATAGGTTTGTTAACCATCCGTGGCGAAGCTGCCCCGGACATGAGCCAAGGGAGAATCGCATGGCGGGGTCGGTCAACAAGGTCATTCTCATCGGCAACCTCGGCCGCGACCCCGAGGTGCGCAGTTTCCAGAATGGCGGGAAGGTGGTGAACCTGCGGATCGCCACGTCGGAAACCTGGCGCGACAAGCAGTCGGGTGAGCGCAAAGAACGGACCGAATGGCACTCGGTCGCGATCTTCTCGGAGCCGCTGGCCAAGATTGCCGAGCAGTATCTCAAGAAAGGCAGCACGGTTTACATCGAGGGCTCGCTTGAAACCCGCAAATGGCAGGATCAGTCCGGGCAGGACCGTTACAGCACGGAAGTCGTCCTTCGGCCCTATTCGGGCAACCTGACGCTGCTTGGGGGACGCGGCGACGGTGGCGCGGGCAGTGGCGGCGGCGGCGGGTATGACGACCGGGGCGGCTATGATGACGCGGGTCAGGGCGGTGGCGGGTATGGCGGCGGGTCGTCCGGCGGCGGTCGCGGCGGCGGCACCGGCGGCGGCCGGTCCGACATGGACGACGAGATCCCGTTCTGACCGCTGGTCCGGTGCCACTGGACCTTGACCGGTTCATTCCCTATATAATCGCTCAACTTCCCCTGGCATCGAGCAGACCACATGCAGCACCAGACCGTAGGCCAGACCGAGGGCCAACCGCTGATCAAGCCGTCCTCGACCGACCATCCGCTGTATCCGCAGATCGTCGAAGCCTGCCGGACGGTGTTTGACCCGGAGATTCCGGTGAACATCTACGATCTCGGCCTGGTCTACACCATCGAGATCGGCCGTGAGAACGAGGTCGAGATCACCATGACCCTCACCGCGCCCGGCTGCCCGGTGGCGGGCGAGATGCCGGGCTGGGTCGCCAACGCGGTCGAAGCCCTGCCGGGCGTCAAGCAGGTCGATGTCCAGATGACCTTTGATCCGCCATGGGGCATGGAGATGATGTCCGACGAGGCCCGGCTGGAACTTGGGTTCATGTAAGGCAGGCCTTGAGACTTGCACTCGTAGGTGAAAGCTATTTTGCTTGCTTTTAGATGTGCAAGTGATAGTAATTGCTCATGCAGTTACTCTATGCCGTCCTCACGGGAGATCTGATCGGATCAAGCAAAGCGCCCCGCGCGAGGCTTGAGACAGCGATGGCAAACATCGCCGCAACTGCGCAGTTCTTTACCGAGTTCACAGGACACGACACCCGCTTCACCAGATACCGCGGCGACGGGTGGCAGATGATCCTAAGTCCTGCCTTCTATCTTCGGGCTGTTACCATGATCCTCGCCCGGCTGAAGGCCGACCCGCAAGCCCTGCCGACGCGGATCGGGTTGGGGATCGGGACGATCGAAAGCCCCGGAACGACGGACCTTTCCGATGCCAAGGGTCCGGCCTTCGAACACTCCGGACGGGCGCTTGACAGCCTGACCCGGGATCGCACGCTGGCGCTCAGAGGCGATCTGGCGGAAGCAAGCGGGCAAGATGCCAAGGTGGCAAAGCTGAGCGGCGCAATTCAGTGGTCGGATGCGGCCTTGCTCCCGCTGATCGGCTTCATCGCCCATCGCTGGAGCGCTCCGCAAGCGGAAGCAATCGCATTGGCCCTTCAGAACGAAAACCAGAAGCAGGCCGCAATCGCCGACAGCCTTGGCATAACGCGTCAAGCCTTGAACCTGCGATTGACCGGCGCGGGATATGGACCGATCCTTGAAGCACTCAAACTCTCCGAGCTTCATTTCCAAGACACCAGCGATGAAGGCTCGCAAACCGCATGACTGAAACCTTCATCGCCCTGCTCTTCGCCCATACCCTGGCCGATTTCGCGTTTCAGACCAAATGGATGGCAGCCAACAAGCGCAACCCCGTCGCGCTCGGCCTGCATGGTGTCACCGTCTATGCCACAGCCGTCGCCGCCACAGGTTCGCTTCACCCCGCGCTTCTCGCGCTGGCCCTGACCCACATCGGCATCGACGTCGGCAAGCTTGTCCTGTCCGCTGTCTGGAAAGGTTCCAAAGGCCTTGGTCCGTTCATGGCGGACCAGGCAACGCATCTGGTCAGTCTCGTCGTCCTCGCCTTCTGGCTGCCGGACCTGTGGTCGCAAGGCTTCTGGGCACCGGGCGCGATTGTCACGGACGACGCCAGCGGCATCCTGGGCACCGGCTTTTGGTCCGAGGCGATCGCCCTGCCCGTCAGCCTGCTGCCCGCGATCATGGTGCTTCTCACCGGCCTGCTTGTGGCCACCCGCGCCGGAGGCTTCGCCGTGGGTCTTCTGATGGAGCCCTTCGCCCCGCATCTGGGCAAGGGCGACGCCGGAAAAAGCCTGCCGGGCGCCGGGCGCGTCATCGGTCATCTGGAACGCGGACTGATCTTTGCGCTCGTGCTGTTCGGCCAGGCTCAGGGTGTCGGCCTGTTGATCGCGGCAAAGTCGATCCTGCGTTTCGGCGCGGTCAAGGATGACCGGCGTCTTTCGGAATATGTGATCATCGGCACGCTCGCCTCGTTCGGGTGGGCCCTGATTGCGGCCTATGTGACGCTTGTGGGTCTCGCCGCACTGCCCCCGCTTGGAATCCCGACCGTTTCACCCTAGATTGACGGTCAAAGGAGCACAGCATGTTCGGCATTCCCGGCAAGGCCGCCGTCACCCTGACACCATCTGCCACCCGCCAGATCACCCGTCTGATGGCCCAGCAGGCCAGCCAGGGCCTTCGCATCGGTGTCAAGAAGGGCGGCTGCGCGGGCATGGAATACACCATGGAATATGTGTCTTCGGTCAATCCGCTGGATGAGGTCGTCGAACAGGATGGCGCGCGCGTGATGATCGCCCCAATGGCGCAGATGTTCCTGATCGGAACCGAAATCGACTACGAGACCGGCCTTGTGGAAAGCGGCTTCAGGTTTCGCAATCCCAATGTCGTCGAAGCCTGCGGTTGCGGCGAGTCGATCAAGTTCCGCGACGCGCCCGCTGCCTGAAGCCGTCGACGGGCCTTCGCCGACAGACTGTTTGCAATCCGGCATCTTTTCCTTTCCGGCCATACACGCTAGGCGTGTTCGCACCGCAGAAGGAAGTGCCACATGAAGAAGCTCGCCGCCGGCAACTGGAAAATGAACGGCACACTGGCCTCGCTGGCCGAAGTGGGCGCACTTCTCGGCGACCATCCCAAGCCGGCCTGCGAGATGCTGCTGTGCCCGCCCGCCACGCTGATTGCAGCCATGGCCACCGCGGCACGGGGCAGCGCGCTGATGGTCGGCGCGCAGGATTGCCACCCGAAACCGCAAGGCGCGCATACCGGCGACCTTTCGGCGGCCATTCTGCGCGATGCGGGTGCCACCCATGTGATCGTCGGCCATTCCGAACGGCGCACCGACCATGGCGAAACCGATGCTCTGGTGCGATCGAAGGCCGAGGCTGTTGTCGATGCCGGGCTGGTCGCGATCGTCTGCATCGGCGAGACCGAGGCCCAGAGGGACAGCGGCAAGACCCTGGCGGTGATCGGCACCCAGATCGACGGTTCGATCCCTGGCGGCGCGACGGCTGCAAGCCTGGTGGTTGCCTACGAGCCGGTCTGGGCCATCGGAACTGGCCGGACACCGACACTGTCCGAAATCGCCGAGGTCCACAGTTTCCTGCGCGGTCGGCTGCGCGGCCTTATCGGGTCAGAAGCCGAGGGCGTGCGCATACTTTACGGCGGCTCGGTCAAACCGTCGAACGCGGCCGAGATCTTCGCCGTGCCGCATGTCGATGGCGCACTGGTCGGAGGGGCAAGCCTGAAAGCCGCCGATTTCGGGGCCATTGTCGCGGCGTTGTCTGCCGCCTGACGACATCCGCTGTCGCAGATGGATAAGCCGGTCCTCCGTCTGGCCCCTAACGTCCCGGCATGACCGCAATTTCCCACGAGGCACGACGGTCGCTTCTGGCCGCCAACCTGATCTGCCTCGCCTCGATGCTGGTCTGGGCTGCAGGCCTGCCGGCCGCCAGCCTGATCATTCCGCACATGCCGCCCATCGCGCTGACGGCTGCCCGGACCACGCTTGCGGCATCGGTGCTCCTGCCGATCTGGATCATGCAGGACGGCCTGCGCACGGTGCGATCCGCCAACTGGGCAATGGGGGCATGGGTCGGTTTCGTGACGCTTGGCCTGGCCTCGTTCTTCGTCATCATCGCGCTGCAGTACAACGATCCCGTCACGGTCGCCATCGTCACTGCGGTCATGCCCGTCGCGGGCATCCTTCTGGAATGTGTCGCCGACAAGCGCCCCTTCACGCGCGCGCTGGCGCTTGGCCTTGTCCTGTCGCTCGCAGGCGGACTGATCGCGGTCAGCAGCGCGGAAGGCGAGGTCGATTTCGGGGTCGGCGTCCTTGCCGCACTTGCCTCTGTGCTTCTCTACACCTGGGGATCGCGCGAGACGATCCGCGCCTTGCCCGAGCTCTCCGCCCTGGGTCGTGTGACGATCACCGTTGCGGGCTGCGCGGGTGTCGTCCTTGTGGCGGCGGTCGCGGATGGCGCTTTGCGCGGCGGTTGGCCCGACTGGGGTGCCATCGGCCCGACCCAGTTTGCCGGCCTTGCGGTCTTCGGCATCGGCTCCATGGCGATCAGCCAGCTTCTCTGGATCATCTCGGTCGGACGGATCGGCATCGGGGCCGCGTCCATGCACATGAATGCCGTGCCGTTCTATGTGATGCTGATCGTCTTCATTCTCGGTGGGCCATGGAACTGGGCGCAGACCCTTGGTGCGGCCATCGTGGTCAGCGGCGCATTGATCGCGCAAGGTCTGATCGGGCGGCGGCTCTGATGCGAAGCCTGAGCCAATCACCCAAGGACGACGAATTCGTCCAGAACCCCTACCCATTCTACGAACGCGCCCGCGCGGTTGGCCCGTTCTTCCTGTGGAATGACTATGGGCTCATCTGCACCGGCAACTCCGCCGCCGTGAACGCAATCCTCCGCGACCGGCGCTTCGGGCGCGAACCGGTGACGGCCCCCGTCATCGCGCCGCATCTTGCCCCGTTCTACGCGGTCGAGGCGCATTCCATGCTGGAACTGGAACCGCCCCGCCACACCCGCCTGCGGAACCTTGTCCTGCGCGCCTTCACCTCACGCCGGATCGCGGGGCTGGGCGCCGACATCTCGGCCCTCGCCAGCACCCTGGCCGAGGAGGTTCCAGATGGGACGTTCGATCTGCTGCACGCCTTCGCCCAGCCCCTGCCCGTGCGGATCATCGCCCGCCTGCTTGGCGTGCCGGAGGAAATGGCCCCCGATCTTCTGCGCTGGTCGAACGCGATGGTCGGCATGTACATGGCCGGCCGCACGCGCGCGGCGGAAGATCGCGCGGTTGCCGCGACCGAAGCCTTCGTGACCTTCCTGCGGGGCTACATCGAACAGCGCCGCAAACGGCCGGCCGACGATCTGATCACCCAGCTCGTCGCCGCAGAAAGCGAGGGCGACAAACTCTCGACGGACGAGCTGATCTCGACCTGCATCCTGCTTCTCAACGCCGGGCACGAGGCGACGGTGCATACTATCGGCAACGGCGTGAAACTGCTGCTTGAGACCGGCACCGCCGCGGCCGTCCTGAACTCCGGCACCGTCGACGCCGCGGTCGAGGAAATCCTCCGCTTCGACCCGGCTCTGCACATGTTCACCCGGCACGCCTATGACGATGTCGAGGTCATGGGCCACAGCTTCCGCCGCGGCGACCAGGTCGGCCTTCTGCTTGCGATGGCCAACCGTGATCCCGGAGTGTGGGACGAACCTGCCCGCTTCAATCCCGGCCGACCCGTCAGGCCCCTTGCCACCTTTGGCGCCGGCCTGCACTTCTGCGTCGGCGCGCCTCTGGCGCGGCTGGAACTGCAGGTGGCGCTGCCGATTCTTTTCAGACGCCACCCGGGCCTGCGTCTGGCCGAAGCGCCCCGATATGCCGATGCCTACCACTTCCACGGCCTGGGCAAGCTGCTGGTTCAGACCTGATTTTCCTTTCTGCGGAAAATATCCTCAGGGGGTCTGGGGCAGAATGCCCCCTCGACCGAGGAGGAGGGCGCAAGCCCGACGACGAGACAAAGGCTTGCGCGCAAGCGAGCTTTTGTCGACACCTGCGGTCAGAGGGGCAGAACCGTCGTCGACTTGATCTCTTCCATGCTCAGAAGGGCGGTCACGTTGTAGATGCGCACTTCGGAAATCAGCGCCTGATAGAACGTGTCATAGGCCCGCGCGTTCTTCACCCGCACTTTCAGGATATAGTCGATGTCCCCTGCCAGCCGGTGCGCCTCCAGCACTTCGGGCCGCTCGCGCAGCGCCTTGAGGAAACGACGCTGCCACTCCGCCTCATGCTCGGACGTGCGGATCAGCACGAAGAAACAGGCCTCCAGCCCCAAGGCCTCGGGGTCAAGGATCGCCGTGGTCCTGGTGATCACCCCCTGCTCGCGCATCCGCCGGATTCGGTTCCAGACCGGCGTCTTCGACGACCCCACCTTCCGCGCGATCTCGTCCAGGCTCTGCTCGGCATCGGTCTGCAATTCCGACAGGATTTTCCGGTCCAGATCGTCCAGCGCGGCACTCATTCCTGAATTTCCCTTTTTCCCGGAACACGGGTTTGGTCGATCCGCAGTATCGGAACAAGCATCCTTATCTGCAAGGGCCACTGGTCGCGGGACGGGAAAATATTCTATAGTGCACGGCATATGTGTCGAACTTCGAGGGCATGATGAGCCGACGTTTCACGCCGAAGATCGTGACCGCCAACCGCTTGCGGGAAGGCGACGTCGTCTATCTGACCGCCGACGACCGCTGGTCGCCGTTCCATCACGAGGCCGAGCTGATCGAGGACGAAGCCCACGCCCAGATGCGGCTCCTTCATGCCGCAGCGCAGAAACTGCTGGTCGTCGGTGTCTATCTGGCCGATGCGCGTCCGGGACCGCACGGCCCCGAGCCGACCCATTTCCGCGAGGAATTCCGCACCCGTGGCCCCTCGAACTATCCCCATGGCAAGCAAGCAGATCTGGTGTAGGTCGGGCTTCAGACCGACGCCCTTGAGAAGAGCCCGCGCATGTACAGCTACTCCGACTTCGACGAAGCCTTCGTGCGCGCCCGCGTTGCGCAGTTCACCGGTCAGGTCGCGCGCCGCCTTGACGGCAGCCTGACCGAGGATGAATTCCGACCCCTGCGCCTGATGAACGGGCTTTACCTGCAACTGCATGCCTACATGCTGCGGGTCGCGATCCCCTATGGCTCGCTGAACCCGCGCCAGATGCGGCAACTCGCCTACATTGCCGACACCTGGGACAAAGGCTATGGCCACTTCACCACCCGGCAGAACATCCAGTTCAACTGGCCGAAACTGCCGGATGTGCCTGCGATCCTGTCGGCGCTGGCCGATGTGGAAATGCACGCGATCCAGACCTCGGGCAACTGCGTGCGGAACGTCACCGCCGACCATTTCGCCGGCGCCGCCGCCGACGAGATCGCCGACCCGCGCCCCTACGCGGAACTCCTCCGCCAGTGGTCGACCGACCACCCGGAGTTCCAGTTCCTGCCGCGCAAGTTCAAGATCGCCATCACCGGCAGCCCCAACGACCGCGCCGTCACCCGCGCCCATGACATCGGCCTGCGCATGGTCCGCAACGCCGCCGGCGAACCGGGCTTCGAAGTCATGGTCGGCGGCGGCCTTGGCCGGACCCCGATGATCGGCGTCACCGTGCGGCACTTCCTGCCCGAGGCGGACCTGCTTCCCTACGTCGAGGCCGTCCTCAGCGTCTACAACATCCTTGGCCGCCGCGACAACAAGTACAAGGCGCGGATCAAGATCACCGTGCATGAGACCGGCGCGGAAGAAATCACCCGGATGATCGAGGCCCGCTTTGCCGAGCTGCGCCCCCAGTTCGGTGGTGCCGACCAGACGCTTCTGGCCGACATCCGTGCGGCCTTCGCCCCCCCCGCCTTCCGCAACGCCCCGGTCGACGCCTATGACGCCTTCTACAAGGCCGACCCGGTGTTTCGCGCCTGGGCCGACACCAACCTTGCCCCGCACCGCAACGCACAATACGCCATCGTCACCATCAGCCTCAAGGCGCATGGGGCAACGCCGGGCGATGCCTCCAGCGACCAGATGCGGCTGATCGCCGATCTTGCTGAAAGATATGGTCATTCCGACCTGCGGATCAGCCATGAACAGAACGTGATCCTGCCGCATGTCCACAAGTCGGACCTGCCCGTCCTGCACGCGATGCTGATGAAGGCGGGCCTGGGCACCGCGAATGTCGGGCTGCTGTCCGACATCATCGCCTGCCCCGGCATGGACTATTGCGCGCTGGCCACCGCCCGCTCCATCCCCGTCGCGCAGGAACTGGCGACCCATTTCGAGGCGCTGAAGCTGGAGCATGAGATCGGCCCCTTGAAGATCAAGATCTCGGGCTGCATCAACGCCTGCGGACATCACCATGTCGGTCATATCGGCATCCTCGGCCTCGACCGCGCGGGGGTGGAGAACTACCAGATCACCCTTGGTGGCGACGGCACCGAAGATGCGGTGATCGGTGAAAAGACCGGCCCCGGCTTTGCCTATACCGAGATCGTCCCCGCCATCGAACGCATCCTGCGCGCCTACCTTGCCCTGCGACTTGAGCCGTCAGAAACCTTCCTGCAGGCCTTCAAGCGCGTCGGACTCGAACCGTTCAAGCTGGCCCTCTACGAAGCCGAAGGCGAAAAAGATGCCGCGTGACCTGCATCCCGGCCCGGTGGCCGAACGGGTGGCGGCGCTGAACGCGCGCTATCGCCACCACTCGGCGACTGCGGTTCTGGAACATGCTCTGAAGGACGACGACCTCGGCCATGTGGCGCTGGTGTCGTCCTTCGGGGCGGAATCCGTCGTGCTCTTGCACCTGGTCAGCGTGATCGCGCCGGAAACGCCGGTGCTGTTCATCGACACCAGGATGCTGTTTGCCGAAACGCTGGACTACCAGCGCGAGCTGGCCGAGAAGCTGGCGCTGTGCGACATCCGCACGATCCGCGCGAACCCCGCCCGCGTCAGCTTCGAGGACCCCGACGGCACGCTGCACCAGTTCTCGACCGACAGCTGCTGCAACGTCCGCAAGGTCGAACCGCTGGAACGTGCCCTGGCCCCGTTTGACGGCTGGATCACCGGCCGCAAGCGGTTCCAGAACACCGACCGCGGCACGATCGACTTCTTCGAGAACGAAGGCGATTTCCGCATCAAGGTCAACCCGCTGGCGCATTGGGGTCGCGAGGATCTTGAGGAATACATGGTGGAAAACCGCCTGCCCCGGCACCCGCTGGTCGCCAAGGGCTTCCCCTCGATCGGACCGGCAGCCTGCACCAGCCCGGTCAAGCCCGGCGAGGACCCCCGCGCCGGCCGTTGGCGTGGGCAGTCCAAGACCGAATGCGGCATCCATTTCATCGACGGCAAGGCCGTTCGGACCCCGAAGGAGACCGCGGCATGAGCAGGGACCAAATTTCTTCGAAGAAATTTGCAAAATCCTTCGAAGGATTTTGGCGCCAGACGGGAGACCGGGGATGACCGTCATCGTCACCGATGCGGGCTTTGGCCCTGCCATCCAGCGTGAAATCGTCGGGCTGGCAGAGCTTGCCGATCAGACCGCCGTCGATCTGTCGAACACCGATGACCCACAGGCCCTGGTCGGGCGGCTGGACCAGCTGACGCTGATCCGCGTCGCTTTTCCCGCCTTCAACGACGGGCGTGGCTTCACCGTCGCCCGCCGCTTGCGGGAACTGGGCTACACCGGCCAGCTTCTGGCGCTGGGGCCGGTGATTGCCGATCAATATGCCATGCTCCGCCGTGTCGGTTTTGACGGGGCCGAGATCCCTGACGACCTTGCCGCCCGCCAGCCCGCCGAGCAGTGGCAGTTCCGCGCCGCCGACTGGCGGGATCATCATTATCAGGCAAAGCTCCGCGCCTGACTTTCACCTGATCCAAATCAACGCTAGAGAACAAGGGCCGCGCCCCGGGCCGGTATGACCCACATGACCGAAGCGATCCAGATGACCGACGCACGCCCTGTCTCCGCCAAGCCCCATCTGCCGGACGCGCAGACCGTCACCTCGGTGCGGCACTGGACGGACCGGCTGTTTTCGTTCCGCGTCTCGCGCCCGGCGGCCTTGCGGTTCCGGTCCGGCGAATTCGTGATGATCGGGCTGATGGATGAGCGGGGCAAGCCGCTGCTGCGCGCCTATTCGATCGCCTCGCCGTCGTGGGACGAAGAGCTGGAGTTCTACTCGATCAAGGTTCCCGATGGTCCGCTGACCAGCCGGCTGCAGCACATCCGGCCCGGGGACGAGATCATCCTGCGGCCAAAGCCGGTGGGCACGCTGGTGGTCGATGCCCTTCTGCCGGGAAAGCGGCTGTGGTTCCTGGCAACCGGGACCGGGATCGCCCCCTTCGCCAGCCTGATGCGCGACCCCGAAGTCTACGAGAAATTCGACCAGGTCATCATGATGCACACCTGCCGCGAGGTGGCGGAGCTGGAGTATGGTCGCCAGCTTGTGGACGGGCTGGAGACCGACCCGCTGATCGGCGAGATCGTGCAAGGGAAGCTGCGCTACTATCCGACCACCACGCGGGAGCCGTTCCATCACATGGGGCGGGTCACGGACAACCTGGCGTCGGGCAAGGTCTTCGCCGACCTGAACCTGCCCGGATTGAACCCCGAGGAAGACCGGGCGATGGTCTGCGGGAGTCTGGCCTTCAACCTGGATGTGAAGGCGATCCTGGAGGGGTTCGGACTGCGCGAGGGGGCCAATTCGGACCCGAAGGAATTCGTGGTCGAGAAGGCCTTCGTCGGCGAGGGCATCTGACGCACCACGCGTGGTGCTTTTTCTTATTTAAATGATTTCAATATCTTCGATAGCTGCATTCATCCGGCGCTAACCACAAGCAGGGTGCGCAGGGTGATCCTTGCGGCTCTGTTCATCGGCATCGCTGCCGCAAAAGAAAGGCCGCGAGGTGGAACCTCGCGGCCTTGCGGTTTCGGCGGCGGTCGACGCTTACATGCCGAGCGCAGTCTTGACCTGGGCGATCGTGTCGGCGACCAGCGCCGGGTTGGCGCGGGCGGCCTCGACGGCGGTTTTCAGGGTGGCCTTGGTCGCATCGTCGAGGGACGAGCCGTCGATCAGCGCAACAACCGAGTCCGCGTTGAAGTTCGCCGGGTCAAGGGCCGCGGCGGCACCCGTTGCAGCCTCGGTGGTCGCGGACGCGGCGGCCGCGGCCTGATCAGCGGCGGCCTGAGCGGCGGCGGCGGCATCCTCGGCGGCTTTGGCTGCAGCCTCTTCCGCGGCCTTGGCGTCAGCCTCGGCCTGAGCAGCGGCAGCGGCAGCGGCGGCCTGGGCCTCTTGTGCCGGCTTGTAGCTGAACTGGTAGTAGCCGCCCGCGGCCAGAAGGACGACGATCGCGCCAATGATTACAGATCTGTTCATGTCATATACTCCCATGACCTGGGCCCGCGGCCCGGATGCGCCCATATGGCAGTTTGTCCGGGGAATGAAAAGGCCAGCGGGACCGGGCACCCCGAAAAAGGCTGAAAACCGCGGGATTCTTGTGGCAATCCGGCCCAGCCGGGTTGCGAAGGTCACCGACCGCGTCTAGATTGCCGCCGCGAATTGAACCATCAAAGGACCAACGCCATAGCTCGCAGACCACACAATGCCCCGCCGCAACGCGAAACCGGTCCCCGCATCAATGACCGCATTCGCTCGCCCGAAATCCGCCTGATCGGGGCGGATGGCGAAAACGTCGGGGTGGTGACACCGGCCCGGGCGATGCAGATGGCCGAAGAAGCCGGACTTGATCTGGTTGAGATCTCTCCGACCGCCGAACCCCCGGTCTGCAAGATCATGGATTTCGGCAAGTTCAAATACGAGACGCAGAAGCGCGAGGCCGAAGCCCGCAAGAAGCAGAAGATCATCGAGATCAAGGAAATCAAGTTCCGCCCGGGCACCGACACGCATGACTATGACGTCAAGATGCGGTCGGTGGTGAAATTCCTGGAGGAAGGCGACAAGGTGAAGGTCACCCTGCGCTTCCGCGGCCGGGAAATGGCCCACCAGGAATTGGGGCTGGAGCTTCTGAAGCGGGTCGAGGCCGACGTGGCCGAAATCGGCAAGATCGAAAGCTTTCCGCGCCTGGAAGGGCGGCAGATGGTGATGATGGTCGCGCCGAAGTAGCCAGACCAGTCCTCTGGACTGCAAGCTGCTGAAATCCAAGAAGTTTCTGGAAGATTTCTAGATTTCCGGGTCTGGTGTCTCGCGCAGGCGACCGCGCTGCGGGATTTCCTTCAGCAAGCCGCCGATCCCCATCGCGGCGATGTCATCGTCAGAAACGGTCACCCCGCAGGCCAGCCGTTCCAGCACCCAGTCCGCCCCGTTCTGCGCCGGGCTGCGGGCGCATCCCGGCAGGCCGATCACCGGTCTTGCGCCAAGATCGCCCAGAAAGAGAAGATTGCCGGGATCGACGGGCATCCCGAACCTTTGCACCCGGCCTCCAGCCGCGCGCAGGGCTTCGGGGGCTACATCGTGCAGGTCAGAGGTGGCCGAACCGGTGAGAATGAGCAAAAGCTCGCCCTGCGCCGCCGCAAGCGCCGTCGCGATCGCTGCTGTCCGATGGGGGACGGTCGTGCAGCCGGTCAGGGCGATGCCGAGCGCGCGCAGCCGGGTCTCGACCGCGCGGCGGCCCTTGGCGGCGAGGTTGAGATCGCCGTCCGGCACTTCGGTCAGGATGAGGCTTGCGGTCCTGCGCCGGACCGGAAGAATCCTGACCGCGCAACGGGCCAGAGCGCAGGCCGTGGCCAGCGCCTCCTCGGGCACGGCGTAGGCGATGATCTTGACCGTTCCGGCGAGTTGCGCTGCGGCCACGCGGGCAAACGGCGACAGTGTCGCCAGCGTGATCGCCGGATGCACCCGGTTCAACGCCAGCACCGCCCGGGGATCAAGCTGCAGGATGCCGGGCCAGGCGGCGTTCAGGTTCACCCGGCCGGTGAAGGCCTGCGACAGGACCAGCCCCGCCGCCACCGGATCGGGAACCAGGCTTCGGGCCAGCCGGTCGGCGGCGGCGTCTTCGGGCACGTCGCCCGGGTCCAGGCGGGCGACCATGACCTCGGTCAACCCGGCATGATGCAGCCGGACGAGATCAGGCGCGGTCAACACGCAGCCCTTGCGCAACCGGCCATCGGCCAACGGCACGGAATGCGCGAGGATGGCACCTTCGGCTTCGGACAGCGGGACGGGGCCGAAGCGCATTACCTGCGCAAGGCCAGCGTGATCTGCGCCATGATGCTGACGGCGATTTCCGCCGGGGTCCTGGCACCGATATCAAGGCCGACCGGGGCATGGATCCGGGCGATCTCGTCGGCGGTAAAGCCCGCTGCGGTCAGCCGGTCAACGCGCCGGGCGTGGGTCCGGCTGGACCCGAGGCAGCCAAGGTAGAACGCGGGCGACCTCAGGGCGAAGCGGATGGCGGGGTCGTCGAGCTTGGGGTCGTGGGTGAGCGTGACGATGGCGGTGCGGGCGTCCGGGGCAAGCGTCGCAAGTGCCTCGTCCGGCCAGTCGTCCAGGATCGTCTCGCCCGGAAAGCGGGCGTCCGAGCCGAAGGCGGCGCGGGGATCGATCAGGGTGGGCGCGTAGCCGCAGGTCCGGGCGATGGTCAAGAGCGGCTGGGCGATGTGGACCGCGCCCACGACAATCAGCCGCAGGGGCGGATTGTGGATGGCGATGAAACGGCCATCCTCCTCCATCCCGGAGCGGTCGGATTTGAAGCGGGCGTCGGTGGCTGCGTCCTGGCCGGGAGCGACAAGCGCGCGGGTCCAGCCATCGGGGCGGGTGACCATGGCCAGCGCACGGGGGGCGGCACGGGCTTCGGCAAGCCGGGCCAGCATGGTTTCGGGCAGGGCCTCGGGGCCTGCGCCGACGGGTTCGACCAGGACGCGGATCGTGCCGCCACAGGCGAGACCGGCGGCGAAGGCGGTCTCGTCCGCGACGCCGAAGGTCAGGATGCGGGACTTGCGGTCGGCAAGGGCCGCAAGGGCCTCGATGACGACGGCACCCTCGACGCAGCCGCCGGAGACCGAGCCCAGCATCTCGCCCGCGCCGGAGATGGCAAGCTGGCTGCCGGCCTGGCGCGGGGCGGAGCCCCAGGTCTCGATCACGGTGGCAAGGGCTGCACCTTTCCCGGCGCGGTGCCAGGCCAGTGCGGCTTCGGGGATCAGGTCATGTTCGGCGCGGGTCATGGCGCCAGTATGCGGCCCGGCGCGGGCGGATGCCACTGAAATGCAGGCGCCGCGGGGGGACCCGCGGCGCGACTTTGGTCGGAGTTCGCGTCAGCGCAGCTGGGCGGTGCGCAGCAGCGGCGTGATGACCCTGACTTCGACGCGGCGGTTGCGGGGTTCGTTTTCCAGCGTGTCGATCAGCAGTTCGGTCTCGCCATAGCCCTGGACGACCATGTTTTCCGGCGGGATGTCGAAGTATTCGGTCAGCGCCAGCGCCACCGATTCGGCGCGGCGGTCCGACAGCGCCAGATTCATCGCCGCCTTGCCGGTCGCGTCGGTGTGGCCTTCGATCAGGAAGATCTCGGCCGGGTTCTTGTCGAGAAGGTCCTGCATGACGCGACCGAGGTCGGCAAGGTTGCGGGCCTCCTTGGCGGCGACGATCGCGGAGCCGCTGGCGAAGGTCACCGGCTGGACATCGATGGTCGCTGCCAGGGCGCGAACCTCGGGGATGTCGCGGATCTGGCGGAGCGAGAACTTCCGCCCGGCCCGGTCGGCTTCGAGTGCGGCAAGTTCGCGCTTCAGGGCGGCGTCATTGTCCTTGGAGGAGATGACGATGCGCTTCCGGGGTTTCGGCAGGTCGCGGACGACCACGACCTCTTCTTCGGCAAGATCGTCGATCAGCACGATCTCGCGGCCAAGGTCGTCATAGGTTGCGCGGCGCAGCACCCGGCCGGTGGCGTCGCGAATGGTGACGACCTGCGTGCCGTCGCCGCGTTCGACGATGGTGCGGGTGGAACCATCGCGGAAGGTCTCGGTCCGCACGGTCGAGCCGGGGCGACGGATCACGGTGTCGTCGTCCTTCAGCACCCGGTAGGTGCCGTCGGGCTGCAGGACGATCACCCGGTCGCCGGTGTTCGACACCACGCGGGCGTCCTGCGGGCCCATGGTCGATACGGACGTGTCCGCAGCGGCCGCCCGATTGTTCTTGATGATCGCGCCAACGGCAAGACCGCCCAGAACCAGCAGCCCCGCCTTTTCAAGATCCGAAAGCCCGCTTTTCTTGCCGGACGAAAGCGCGACCGGGGCAGCGGCGAATTCCTGGGCAGAGCTGCGGACACTGTCTTGCGTGATCGTCTGCGTCACGTCCGCGACAAGAGCGGCCGGGTCGGGTTCCGCAAGCGTCACCGTGCCATCCGCCGCAGCGGGCGCGTCGGTCACCAGTCCGGCGGCGGCCAGCGACGCGGGGTCGATGACGGTCGGATCGGCGGTGAGAAGTTCGGTCAGGCTTTGCACCTCGGTCTCGGTGACAGTCGGCGCGTCGACCGGGACAACCTCGGTGGCCGGAACGGGTTCGGCGGTCTTCAATCCGGCCGCCGGATCGACAACGGTGCCCTCGTCCGTGATCGCCAGTTCTGCTTCGGCCTTGGCGCGGGCCTCGGCGGCCACGGCAGGATCGACCACCTCGCCGGTTGCCGAATCGAGGATCGCGTCGGCGGGAACCTCGGCAGCGGTTTCCGTGCTGTCCGGCTTTGCCGCAGCGGCTTCGGCCTCGGCCTGCGCGGTGGCGGCATCTGCTTCGGCGGCGGCCTGAGCGGCGGCTTCGTCCGCAGCGGCGGCGGCTTCGGCAGCGGCGGCTTCGGCGGCGGCCTTGGAAGCAGCATCGGCTTCGGCTTGCGCAGCCGCTTCGGCGGCGGCCTGCTGTTCTGCCGCCAGAGCCGCAGCCTCCGCCTGTGCGGCGGCATCCGCCTCCGCCTGTGCGGCGGCATCCGCCTCTGCCTGTGCAGCGGCATCCGCGGCGGCCTTAGCGGCGGCATCTGATTCTGCCTGCGCGGCGGCATCCGCTTCGGCCTGCGCCGCGGCCTCTGCCGCAGCGGCTTCTTCTGCGGCCTGGACGGCCTTGGCTTCCGCATCAGCGGCGGCCTGGGCTTCCGCATCAGCGGCGGCCTGGGCTTCCGCCTCGGCAGCGGCCTGGGCTTCCGCCTCGGCAGCGGCCTGGGCTTCTGCCTCGGCCTGGGCGGCGGCGGCAGCCTCTGCCTCTGCGGCGGCGGCTGCGTCAGCTTGGGCCTGATCCTGGGCTGCGGCCTGCGCGGCTGCGGCTGCCTCGGCGGCGGCGGCGGCCAAGGCGGCGGCGGCGGCGGCGGGATCGCCGCCGGCGGCTTCCAGCGCCTTGATGGCGGCGTCAAGGTCGCAGGCTGCATCCGCCGTTGGCGTGCAAAGCACAGAGCCGTCTTCGGTTGTCACCGAGCCGTCACCGTTCAGCACCTGCGCAAAGCCTGGCATCGTGCCAAGCGGGCCGATGGCCACAGACAACGCCGTTGACAGGGCCGTGGTGGAAACCAGAAGCTTTCTCATTGCCAGTCCTCATTCTGAAGGGCATCGGTAAACCGCATCGCAGCGATCTGGTTCCCGTTCTGCCCGGTCACCCGAACAAAGCGCGGTTCGGCCTGATATGCGATATCACCGATCCGCCAGCCGATAACCTGCGCGGAGCCCCGCCTATCGGCGGATCAGCGCAAGCAAACGATCGCGTTCGCCTCGGTCGTCCTTTTCGGAGATTGCCTTACCAAGGGCTTCCAGCGAGGCGATGGAATGCCCGGCACGGAAGCTGTCGACATGGGGCAGGATGGCGCGGATGCCTTCGGCGCGGGGCGCAAATCCGGTCCAGCGCAGAAGCGGGTTCAGCCAGACAAGCCGGCGGCACGACAGGTGCAGGCGTTCGATCTCGCGGGAAAGCAGGGCGATGTCGTCGCGGTCGAGGCCGTCGGTGATCAAGAGGACGACCGCGCCCTGCCCCAGCACGCGGCGCGACCAGTCGCGGTTGAAGCCGTGCAGGCTTTGGCCGATCCGGGTGCCGCCTGACCAGTCCTGCGCCTCGCGCCCGGCGGACTTGAGCGCGGCATCCACGTCGCGATCGCGCAGGTGCCGGGTGATGTTGGTGAGCCTGGTGCCAAAGGTGAAGGCATGGACTTTCGCCCAGCCCTGGCCTTTGCGGTTGGCGACGGCGTGGATGAAGTGGAGGACCATGCGGGAATAGTCCGCCATCGAGCCGGAGATGTCGCAAAGGACGACGAGGTTCGGCCAGCGGCTGACCGGCGCCTTGTGGATGAGGGTGGCCATCTCGCCGCCGTGGCGCCCGGCCTCGCGGAACGTGCGGCGGGCGTCGATGCGGGCGGCAAGGCTGGACATCCGGCTGCGGCGGGTCTTCAGCGGCCGGACCGGGAGCGCGAGTTGCGCCAGCATCCGTTTCGCGGCGGCGATCTCATCTCCGGACATCTGCTCGAAGTCGAGCGTCTTCAGGCGTTCCTCGGCCGAGATGGTGGCGGTGGCGTCGATCTCGACTTCCTCGCCTTCGGGGCTGGCGCTCGGCGCTGGCGGAAGCTGGCCGTCGAGCAGCGCCTCGGCGGCTCGCTTTTCGGCGGCTTCGGCGCTGCGGTCAGGCTGCACGCCCTGAACCTGCGGCAGCATGAGCGACATCATGTGTTCAAGGTAGCGCGGGTCGCGCCAGAACAGGCGGAAGACCTGGGCAAAGAGGCCGCGTTCCTCGGGGCGGGAAACGAAGATGGCCTGCAGGGTGAAGTAGAAATCCTCGCGCCGGTCGAAGCCTGCGGCGGCGACGGCACGCACGGCATCCAGCGTGCGGCCAGGGCCGATGGGCAGACCCGCCTTGCGGAGCGCGCGGGCGAAATGCGCGATGTTGTGCGCCAGCTTGCCGTCTTCAGGGATATCCAGCGGGGCGTATTTTGCCATCGTCGGAGTGAGGGGCTTCACGCCCCCCGCCCTCCCCGTGGAATATTTTGGAACCGAGGAAGGCTCATGCGGGGACCAGTTCGCGCCTGACCTCGTCCAGCAGGCGTTTGGCTTCGGACCCCTGCAGTTTCTGGATGTCGTCCTGGTATTTCAGGATCGCGCCCAGCGTGTCGGAGATGACTTCGGGGCTGAGGGCGATGACGTCGAGTGCGAGAAGGCATTTGGCCCAGTCGATGGTCTCGGCGACGCCGGGGCGTTTGAAGAGGTCCTCTTGGCGGAGTTTCTGGACGAAGGCCACGACTTCGCGGCTGAGATGGGCCTGAGCCTCGGGAGCACGGGAGTGGAGGATGTCGAGTTCGCGGTCGAAGGTCGGGTAGTCGACCCAGTGATAGAGGCAGCGGCGCTTCAGGGCGTCGTGCACCTCGCGCGTGCGGTTCGAGGTGAGGATGACGATCGGGGGTTCTGGGGCCCTGATGGTGCCAAGCTCGGGGATGGTGACCTGGAAGTCGGAGAGGGCTTCGAGAAGGAAGGCCTCGAACGGCTCATCGGTGCGGTCAAGTTCGTCGATGAGCAGGACCGGCGCGCCGCCGGGTTGCGGGCGCATCGCGGCGAGGAGCGGACGCTCGATGAGGTAGTCTTCGGTGAAAAGCTCGGTCTTCAACTGGTTGCGGTCGGTGGCACCTTCTGCCGTGCGGATCGCGATCATCTGCGCGGCGAAGTTCCATTCGGCGACGGCAGAAGCGGCGTCGAGGCCTTCGTAGCACTGCAGGCGGATCAGGCGGCGGCCAAGGGCGGTGGCGAGGGTCTTTGCGATTTCGGTCTTGCCGGTGCCGGCCTCGCCTTCCAGGAACAGCGGGCGGCCGAGTTTGAGGGAGAGGAAGACCACGGTCGCAAGGGCGCGGGAGGCGACGTAGCCCTGGCTTGCGAGGAGGGTCTCGACGGCGTCGATGCTGCGCGGGATATGGATCACTGGGCCTCCGGTCCTGGGGCGAGAGTGGCGGGTGGGCCGGAGGGGGTCAAGGCGGGATCGGTGGCTTCCGCTTGCAACCATAGTCGTAGGGAACGCAGCGGTGCCCGGTCGGGACGGGTATCGGGCCAGACGAGGTGATAGGCACCAAGCGCGGGGATGGCGGGCCCGAAGATCGGGATCAACCTGCCCTCGGCAAGTTCGCGCTGGATGAGGAAGGTCGGGATCAGGGCGGCGCCCATGCCATGGATCGCGCCCTGGGTCAGGGTGGCGAACTGGTCGAACATCATTCCCGACGGACGGAGGCCGGGCGCCCCGTGATGTGCAAGCCAGCGGCCCCAGTCGCCGGTGCGGCTTTCGAGTTGCAGGAGGGGGTGGCGGAGGATGTCGGTGGCTTCGGTCAAGGTCGGAAAGCCGGGGGCGGCGACGGCGAGGACCGCTTCGTCCATGAGTTTCAGGTAATGCACGCCCGGCCAGTCCTGCCGGCCGTAGTGGATCGCGGCGTCGAAAGGTGTGGTGACAAAGTCGAAAGGTTTCAGCCGGGTGGAGAGGTTCAGCGTCACCTCGGGGTGGCTTTGCGTGAAACGGGCGAGGCGGGGGGCAAGCCAGTGCATCCCGAAAGCGGGGAGGATCGCGAGGTTCAGGGACCCGCCGGTGGGGTTGGCGCGCAGGGTCAGCGAGGCAGAGGCCAGCAGATGCAGGGCTTTGCGGACCTCGGCCACATAGTCCCTCGCCGCCGGGGTCAGGCGCAGGCGCTGGCGTTCGCGGATCAGGAGCGGGACGCCGAGTTGACCTTCCAGACCCTGCAAGGCGCGGCTGATCGCGCCCTGGGTCAGGGTCAGCTCGGCGGCTGCGGCGGAGGCGGTGCCGAGGCGGTCGACGGCCTCCAGCGCCATCAGGGCCGGGATCGGCGGCAGGTAGCGGCGCGGCAGCATTATGAGTTTCCCTCATCAACCTGTGTGGGGCTTTCGATAGCAGGCCCCTGCCCTTTCGTGCAATACTGAGCGCGAAGATGGAGGCCCGTCATGCCTGACACCCTGCAAACCACACCGAAACTGAAGGCCAAGGATGCGCCCGACCTGGGCCGCTTCGACTGGGAAGACCCGTTCCGGCTGGACGACCAGCTCACCGAGGAAGAGCGGATGCTGCGCGACGCGTCGCGGGCTTACGCACAGGAAAAGCTGCAACCGCGCGTCGTGGCGGCCTACCGGGACGAGACCACCGATTCCGGGATTTTCCGCGAGATGGGCGAGATGGGGCTTCTGGGCGTCACGATTCCCGAGGAATACGGCGGGCTGGGGGCGTCCTATGTCGCCTACGGGCTGGTGGCGCGCGAGGTCGAGCGGGTCGATTCGGGCTATCGCAGCATGATGTCGGTGCAGTCGTCGCTGGTGATGTATCCGATCCATGCCTACGGGACCGAGGCGCAGCGGCTGAAATATCTGCCGAAGCTGGCGAGCGGCGAATGGATCGGCTGCTTCGGGTTGACCGAACCCGATGCGGGGTCGGACCCGGGCGGCATGACGACCACGGCGAAGCGGACCGCGAACGGCTATGTGCTGAACGGCGCGAAGATGTGGATTTCGAACGCCCCCATCGCCGATGTCTTCGTGGTCTGGGCCAAGTCCGAGGCGCATGGCGGCAAGATCCGGGGCTTTGTGCTGGAGAAGGGGATGAAGGGCCTGTCGGCGCCGAAGGTCGGGGGCAAGCTGAGCCTTCGGGCCAGCGTGACGGGCGAGATTGTCATGAAGGATGTCGAGGTCGGCGAGGAGGCACTGCTTCCGTTCGTCGAAGGGCTGAAGGGCCCGTTCGGCTGCCTGAACCGGGCGCGCTATGGCATCTCCTGGGGCGTCATGGGCTCGGCAGAGTTCTGCCTGCATGCAGCCAGGCAATACGGGTTGGACCGCAAGCAGTTCGGCAAGCCCCTGGCCGGGATGCAGCTTTTCCAGTTGAAGCTGGCCAACATGCTGACCGAGATTTCGCTGGGGTTGCAGGCCAGCTTGCGCGTCGGGCGGCTGATGGACGAGGCCAACGCGGCGCCCGAGATGATCAGCATCATCAAGCGCAACAACTGCGGCAAGGCGCTGGAGGCGGCGCGGCTGGCGCGCGACATGCATGGCGGCAACGGCATCCAGGAAGATTTCCAGATCATGCGCCACATGGTGAACCTGGAGACGGTGAACACCTACGAGGGCACGCATGACATCCATGCGCTGATCCTGGGCCGGGCGATCACCGGGCTGCAGGCGTTTTTCTGAGGTTGGCCGAGCTTCCCACCCCGTGCTAGGCCTTCAGGGGCGTGGTGCGGGTGGAGAGGGTGGATGCCTCTGGCGGGGAAATTTGTCGACAGAAGATGGGGGCCGCGGTGCGGGTGACCGTGGTCCTGACCGTTCGCAACGAGGGCGCGTTCCTGTTGGAGTGGCTGGCGCATCACCGGGCCTGCGGCGTCACGGATTTCCTTGTCTTCTCCAACGACTGCGACGATGGCACCGATGCCATGCTGGACCGGCTGGATGCCCTGGGCTGGCTGACCCATGTCCGCAATCCCGGACCGCATCCCGAAGGCCCGCAATGGGCGGCGCTGAAGCTGGCGGACACCCATCCGCTCGTCACCGGGGCGGACTGGCTGCTGCCTCTGGACATCGACGAATTCGTCAACGTCCATACCGGCGACAGGACCATCCCGATGCTTCTGGCCGCCCTGCCCGAGGCGACGGCGATCACACTGACCTGGCGGCTTTTCGGCAACGCAGGCGTGGTGGAATACCGCGATGCGCCCGTGACCGAGAGCTTCACCCGGGCAGCGCCCGCTGTCCTCTATTGGCCCTGGCGGGCGCATCTGTTCAAGACGCTGGTCCGCAATGACGGATCCTACGGCAAGCTTGGCGTCCATCGGCCGCGCGCGCCTGCGCCTGATCGGAGGACGGCGCGGCGCTGGTTCGACGGCTCTGGTCAGGCGTTGCCGACGGCCTTTCACACCAAGCGCATCTTTTCGGATGTCGGCCGCGACAACCACGCGCTGGTGCAACTGAACCACTATCCGCTTGGCGCGGTGGAAAGTTTCCTGCTGAAACGCGACCGGGGCCGGGCAGTCCACACGGACGGCGGTCTTGATGCCGGCTACTGGGTCGAGCGCAACTTCGCAGCGGTGGACGACCGGTCGATCCTTGCGCTGGACAGCCGAAACCTTCGGCGGGCACTGCATGCCGATCCGGTTCTGGGACCGCTGCACAGGGCGGCGGTCGCCTGGCGTCACCAGAGGTTCCGTGTGCTGATGACGGACGATGCCTGGCGCAGCCTTTACGGTCAGCTTCTGATGGCGGGACCGTCGCGGGTGCTGGACCGGGCCGAGGCCGAGTCGATCTGGAAGCCGCATATCCGGTCTGACCGGAATCAGGCGTGAAAGGCTCTGCCCGCGCTCATCCTTGAGGTGTCGATTGTCCACAGTCGGCGAATAATGGCAGGGCTGCCACCGGCAAACAATCCGATACCACCGCAAGGCCTTGTCGCGGCCCGAATCTCTCGCCAAAGTCGAGTGACGAAACACCCCCCCGCGAGCCACAGCGCCCCCCGATGATCGACCCGTCACAGCCCGCAGACTGGCAGCGTCCGATGCTGGCAATCGCCGAAGGCGACGGCGATTTCCTGCCGCTTGGCGCGAAGCATTACGCCTTTTTCGCCGAGGAACGCCCGCAGCTTCTGGTCACCTTCGAGGATGCGGCGAGCTTGCGTGATCGCGACGACAAACTGCCGGAGCACTTTGCCCTGGCCCGGGCGCGGGGCTGGTCGATCCTGACGATCCTGGCCGAGGGTGAGACCTGGTGGCGCGATCCGGCGGTGTTCCGCTATTTCGACCGGCTGGCCGACGACGGCTTTCTGGAAGACTTCGACCGCGTGGTGTTTTACGGCGCGGGGTCGGCGGGCTATGCGGCGGCGGCCTATTCGATCACGGCACCCCAGGCCGAGCTGGTGCTGATCGCGCCCCGCGCCACGCTGGACCCTGGCCTTGCGGGCTGGGACGAACGGCACCGCATCGCCCGGCGGATCAACTTTCGGGGCCGCTACGGCTATGCCCCCGACATGACCGAAAGCGCCTCCCAGGTCTGGCTGATCCACGACCCCCTGCATCAGCCCGACGCAATGCATGCCGCGTTGTTCCAGCGGCCCTGGGTGACGCCGTTGCACGCGCGCTATACCGGCGAGGGGACCGAAGATACCCTGCGCGAGATGAAGGTGCTGGACCGGATCATCGAGGCCGCGATGGAAGGCAAGATGTCGGCCGAGCGGTTTTCCTGGCTCTGGCGCGCGCGGCGATCGAATGGCAGTTACCTGCGCGCCGTGCTGGCGGCGGCGCGGCTGTCGGGCCATCCCCGGCGCGAGATCAAGATCTGCCGGTCGGTCACTTCGCGGCTGAACGCACCGCGCTTTGCGCGCCGGCTTGCGGAACTGACCGGCGAGCCGGTGTGATCAGTTGCCGTAGGCTGCGACCATGTCTTCCAGCTGGCGTGCCCGGTCCAGGGTGACCGCGCGCATGCAGCCAAGAACGACCATCGGCTCGGCCGACCCGCCCTTCATCGCATAGCCCTCGGCCTCGCACCCTTTGTCGCGGAACGTGATCCAGGCCCGCTGTGCCTCGCGCAGCCGGTCGGCAGCACCGCGTTCGTCGTCCGCAAGCCGGGAATCCCAGTCCTTCACAAGCGCAATCGCCACCCGATAGGCGTCGTTCAGCCGGGCGTCGGCCGCTTCCCAGGCAGCGGCCGCACACCGGTTCAGGTCAAGCTGGGTTGCGGCATCTGCGCAGTCCGCATCCTGGGCAGAGGCGACAGTACCAAGACAGAAGCAGAAAGTGAGAAGCAGGCGGGTCATCGGCGCTCATCGGTTTGCAAGATCCTGGCGCATCTGGCACCACCTTGCCACTGGAAAGCCAGTCCGGATTGCGTTACCTGCCGGGGCCATGCACCGGATCACCCTGCACCGTCCCGACGACTGGCATCTGCACCTGCGCGACGGGGCGATGCTGCGGGCCGTGCTGCCGGAAAGCGCGCGGCACTTCGCGCGCGCGATCGTCATGCCGAACCTCGTGCCGCCGGTGGTGACGCTGGCCGATGCGATGGCCTACCGCCAGCGCATCCTGGCCAACTTGCCCCCGGGGATGAGCTTCGAGCCCCTGATGACGCTGTATCTGACCGAAGGGACCGACCCTTCGGATGTGGAGCGCGCCGCGGCCTCGGGGCTGGTGCGGGCGGTCAAGCTCTATCCGGCAGGGGCCACCACGAACTCGCAGTCCGGGGTGCGGAATCTGGACAAGGTGATGCCGGTGCTTGCGGCCATGGCGCGGATCGGCCTGCCGCTGTGCACCCATGGCGAGGTGACGGACCCCCAAGTCGACATCTTCGACCGCGAGGCGGTGTTCATCGACACGGTGCTTGATCCCCTGCGCCGCCGCCTGCCCGAGCTGCGGGTGGTGATGGAACATGTCACCACCGAGGAAGGCGTCGCCTATGCCGCCGAGGGCGGAGACAGGCTGGCCGCGACGATCACCACGCATCACCTGATCATCAACCGCAACCACATCCTCGCGGGCGGCATCAGGCCGCATTACTACTGCCTGCCGGTGGCCAAGCGCGAAAAGCACCGGCTGGCGTTGCGGAAGGCGGCGACCTCGGGCAGCCCGCGCTATTTCCTCGGCACCGATTCCGCCCCGCATGTGGACGCCCTGAAGGAACAGGCCTGCGGCTGCGCGGGCTGCTTCACCGCGCCGAACACGCTGTCGCTGCTGGCGCATGTCTTCGAGGAAGAGGGGGCGCTGGACAGGCTGGAGGGCTTCGTGTCGCGCCATGGCCCGGCCTTTTACGGCCTGCCGGCAAACGCCGGCACGATCCGGCTGGAAAAGCGCGCCGAGCCTTGTGTCTGGCCCGAGAAGATCGCCTCCGACGCCGGGCCGGTCACCGTCTTCAACCCCGGCTTCCCCGTGTATTGGCACGTCGTGACCTGACCGCTCCTCGTCGACTTCGTCGCTCGTCGCCACCGGCGAGGAGACGCCGAAGGCGCACGACGAGCCCGCCCGAAAGGACCCTGCATGATCCCCGCGACCTACCCCCCGAAGGACGAAATCGCCCGCCTTGCCGCCCGCGCGCTTCTGGAAATCAAGGCGGTGCATTTCAACGCCGCGACGCCCTTCACCCTGGCTTCCGGCCTGCCGTCCCCCACCTACATCGACTGCCGCAAGCTGATCAGCTATCCGCGCATCCGCTCCACCCTGATGGATTTCCTCGCCGTCACCGTGATGCGCGAGGCGGGCTTCGAGGCTTTCGACAGCATCGCGGGCGGAGAAACCGCTGGCATTCCCTTCGCGGCGCTGGTTGCGGAACGACTTGCCCTGCCGATGACCTATGTCAGGAAAAAGCCAAAGGGCTATGGCCGCAACGCCCGCATCGAAGGCGTGATGACCGAAGGCCAGCGCGTCCTTCTGGTCGAGGATCTGACCACCGATGGCGGCTCAAAACTCAGCTTCGTCGACGCGATCCGCGAGACGGGCGCGACCTGCGGGCATACGGCCGTGATCTTCTCCTACGGCATCTTCGAGGGCACCGAGGCCAGACTTGCCGCGCATGGCGTTACGCTGCACCACCTGTGCACCTGGTGGGACGTCCTGGCGGAAGCCCGCAGCCGGGGCACGTTCGACGCAGCGACCCTGACCGAGGTCGAACGCTTCCTGCAAGCGCCGCGCGCCTGGCAGGACGCGCGAAAACCTGCCTGATCCGCGAATGGCGCGTCGGATTTCGGTGGGCAACTCTGTGGGCGGGTCTGGGGACAGCTTGGACCGACTCGATCTGACCGGTTGCCCGCGTCGAAATGTGGTAGGCTGAGCGGCACCATATACAACGGCAAGCGAGTCGCCCCGCCTTGTCCACAGGGTTGTTCCGGGATTGCCGGAGAGCCACCGGATAGGGCAGAGAAGGCGACGGCAGGAGGCAGACATGACCGAAATCACCGCACTACGCCCGATGGTTCCCGCGCACCCCAGCGCGGAGACCGAAGTCCTGCCGCACAATATCGAGGCCGAACAACAGCTTCTGGGCGCGATTCTTACCAACAACGACGTCTATGACCGCATTTCCTCGCTGGTGAAGGCCGAGCATTTCTTCGACCCCGTCCACCAGCGCATTTTCGAGATAGCCGCGGCGCGCATCCAGAAGAATGCCCTGGCCTCGCCGGTCACGCTGAAAGCTTTCCTCGACGACGATGCGGGTCTGAAGGAACTGGGCGGACCGGCCTATCTGGTGCGGCTGGCGGGGGCGGCGATCTCGGCCTATGCGGCGCGGGACTATGCGCAGATGATCTACGACCTGTCGGTGCGGCGGGAACTGATCCAGCTGGGGCGCGACATTGCGTCGATGGCGGCGAAGGTCGACGTGGCGTCCGAGCCGAAGGACCAGATCATCGAGGCCGAACAGAGGCTATACAAGCTGGGCGAACAGGGGGTCGCCGAACGCGGATTTCAAAGCTTTCTCAAGGCGGTAACGGATGCGGTGAATGTTGCCAATGCGGCCTACCAGCGCGACGGGGGGCTGGCCGGCATCGCGACCGGCCTGATCGACATGGACAAGAAGCTGGGCGGTCTGCACCCGTCCGACCTTCTGATCCTGGCCGGGCGTCCGTCTATGGGCAAGACCTCGCTTGCGACCAACATCGCCTTCAACATCGCCAAGACGCACAAGCGCGGACGGATGCCGGACGGGACGGAAGGGTCGGTGGAAGGCGGCGTTGTCGGGTTCTTTTCGCTGGAAATGTCAGCCGAACAGCTTGCCGCGCGCATCCTGTCGGAAGCCGCCGAAGTGCCGTCGGAACAGATCCGCCGCGGCGACATGACCGAACAGGAATTCCGCCGCTTCGTCGAGGCCGCAAAGGCGCTCGAAGCCTGCCCGCTCTACATCGACGACACGCCCGCCCTGCCGATCAGCCAGGTCGCCGCGCGGGCGCGGCGGTTGAAGCGGACGCATGGGCTGGATGTCCTGATCATCGACTACCTGCAGCTGCTGAAAGGCACGTCCAAGGACAACCGGGTGCAGGAAGTGTCCGAGATCACCCAGGGCCTCAAAGCCATCGCCAAGGAACTGAACATCCCGGTGATCGCGCTGTCGCAGCTCAGCCGTGCGGTTGAAAGCCGCGACGACAAGCGCCCGCAACTTTCCGACCTGCGGGAATCGGGGTCGATCGAACAGGACGCCGACGTGGTGATGTTCGTCTTCCGCGAGGAATACTACCGCGAGCGGGAAAAGCCCGGCGACCACGAGCTGGAGAAGATGGCGCAGTGGCAGGCGCTGATGGAATCGGTGCATGGCAAGGCCGAGGTCATCATCGGCAAGCAGCGCCACGGGCCAATCGGCACGGTGGAACTGTCGTTCGAGGGTCGCTTCACCCGCTTTGGCAACCTCGCGCGCCCCTGGCAGGGCTCGGGCGGGCCGGACGTCGGGTTCTGAGGCGGTTTCTAGGCTTTCACCCGGATCGGATCGGCCAGAAGCCGAAGGCCGTTCAGCACCACCAGCAGCGTTCCGCCTTCATGGCCAAGCACCGCCAACGGCAGCGGCAACTCGAGGAACAGGCTGCCAAGCACCAGGCCAGCCATCGCGCCAATCGACAGGGTCAGGTTCTGCCGGATCACCCGCGCAGTGCGCCGGGCAAGCCTGCGGGCGGCGGCGAGCTTTCGCAGGTCATCCGCCATCAGGGCGACATCGGCGGCCTGCAGCGCGACCTCGCTGCCTGCGACGCCCATTGCCACGCCCACATCCGCCCGCGCCAGCGCCGCCGCATCGTTCACCCCGTCGCCGATGAAGGCAACCTTGCCCCTGGCCGATGCGGCATCGACCAGACGAACCTTGTCGCCAGGCAGAAGACCAGCGTGGATTTCGTCCGACGCAAGGCCCAGACGCGCGCCGATCCGCCCGGCCACCAATTCCCGGTCACCGGTCATCATCAGGACGTCGGTGCGGCCACCGGCCTTCAGGCCGCGCAGCGCCTCGGCAGCGGTTGCGCGCGGCTCGTCGGCAACGGTCAACGCGCCGAGGACGCGCGTGCCCCGCCCGACCAGGACGAGCGTTTCCGCCCCCTCGGCCAGTCGGGCCAGACGCGGGGGCATCACCGCCCCCGTCAAAGCCAGCATCCGGGTATTTCCCGCCCAGACCTGACCTTCGGCATCCGTTCCGGTGATGCCCTCGCTGGGATGCGCCCGCACGTCCCCGACCGCAAGCGGGACGATCCTGCGCTCTGCCGCCTCACGCCGGATCGCGGCGGCGATCGGGTGTTCGGACTGCGCCTCCAACCCCGCGGTCAGGGCGAGAAAGTCGTCCTGCGTCCCCTCCAGCGCCAGCACCTGCGTCACCGCAGCCAGGCCTGTCGTCAAGGTCCCGGTCTTGTCGAAGGCGAAGGTGCGGACCTCGGCCAGCCCTTCCAGCGCCGCACCGCCCTTGAAGAGAACCCCGCCCCGTGCGGCCGCGGACAGGGCCGACAGGATCGCTGCGGGGACCGATATCACCACCGCGCAGGGGCTGGCCGCAACCAGCAGCGTGGCCGACCGGTACAGGGCCGCGTCCGCCTCGTGCCCGGAAAGCCGAAAGCCGAACCAGGACAGGGCCGACCCCGCCAGCACGGCGATGGTATAGCGCTGGCCGAACCAGTCGGAAAAGCGTTCCGAAGGCGACTTCATCGCCTGCGCTTCGGTCACCAGCCTGATCATCTGCGCGACCGTGCTGGTTTCCAGCCCCCGTGTCACCTCCACCGTCAGAATGCCGTCGAGGTTGACGGTCGCCTCGTGGACCGGATCCCCGGGGGCTTTGCGGACCGGAGCCGATTCGCCCGTGACCGTGCTTTCGTCCAGATGCCCCGCGCCGCTTGCCACCCGCCCGTCGACAGGCACCCGCGCGCCCGGGCGCAGGATGACCCGGTCGCCGGGGACAAGTTCTGCGACCGGCACTTCGACGACCCCCTCCGGCCCCTCGCGCAGCGCCGTTTCTGGGCGCAGCTGCATCAGGGCCTCGACGGCACGTCGCGCCTTGCCCAACGCCCGATGCTCCAGCGTCTGCGACAGTGAGAACAGCGCCAGCAGCACCGCCCCCTCCAGAGCCGCGCCCACGGCCGCCGCCGCGACGGCCGCCACCACCATCAGCAGATCGATGTCCAGCCGCCGGTCCTGCCACACCGCGGCCACCGCCGCCCGCAGGGGCGGCAGCCCCCCGGTCAGGTAGGACAGTCCCAGTGCAGCCCAGACCAGCCCCGGCGGCAGAGGTTGCACGAAAGCGTCCAGCGTGCCGAGGCCAAGCCCGACCCAGCACAGGACGGTCAGATACTGACCGGCGGAACCGCCTTCCCGATCCTCGGCCTCGCTGCCCAAATCGCTCGCTCCCGACAGGCGGGCACAGTCGCGCGCGGCGGCCGGAAGGGCAAGCCACCGCTCTGTCGCAGCTTTCCGCTTGACCAGAAGACCGCCCCGGTCGAAAGAGGCCGCCATGGCCACCGGAACCCTTACCATCGACCTTGACGCAATCGCCGCCAACTGGCGCGCGCTGGACCGCTTGAGCGGCTCCGGCGTGCAGACCGCCGCCGTGGTCAAGGCCGATGCCTATGGCCTTGGCGTGACCCGCGTCACCCGCGCACTGGCCAATGCCGGGGCCCGCCGGTTCTTCGTGGCAGAGGCCGAGGAAGGCGCCCTTGTCCGCCAGGCCCTGGGGCCGGGGCCGCAGATCTTGGTCCTGTCCGGCCACATGTCCGGCGATACCGAGATGATCCACGATCTCGACCTGACGCCGATGCTGAACAGCCTGGAGCAGATCACCCGGCATCTGGAAGCCCTGCCCGGCCACGCATTCGGGGTGCAGCTTGATACAGGCATGAACCGACTGGGCGTCGAGATGCTGGAATGGCAGGCGGTGGCACCCATACTGGTCGAGGCCGGGCCGGAACTTCTGCTGAGCCACCTCGCCTGCGCCGACGACCCCGACCATCCCTTGAATGCCGCGCAGCTGAAGGCGTTTCACGACATGACCGATGGCACTGGCCTGCCGCGCAGTCTGGCGGCGACCGGCGGCATCCTGCTTGGTCCGCGCTATCACTTCGATCTCACCCGACCCGGCGTCGGCCTCTACGGCGGCCTGCCCTTCGAGGCGGCGCTGCCGACCCTCACCCTCTCGCTGCCCGTGGTCCAGACCCGCGAGGTCGCGCCGGGCGAGGCGGTCGGCTACGGCTGTGCCTGGGTCGCCGAGCGGCCGTCGATCATCGCGACCGTGGCGGGCGGCTATGCCGATGGCCTGCCGCGCACCCTGTCGGGCAAGGCCCGGCTGTGGGATGGCGATACCCCCTGCCCGCTGGTCGGCCGCGTGTCGATGGATCTCGTCACGGTCGACATCACCGACCTTGCGGAACTGCCACGCAGCCTGGATATCCTGGGCCCGAACCAGGGGATCGACGCGCTGGCCGCAGATGCGGGGACCATCGGTTACGAGCTTCTGACAGGTCTTGGACCGCGCTATACCCGCCGATATCAGGAGCGTCCGGCATGACCTCCGCGCTTGGCGCGCTTGGCCGCCCGGTCCTGCAAGCCATCGCCGCCGTGGGCCGGGTCGCGCTGTTTGCGGGCGCGATCCTTTGGCACATGCTGCGCCCGCCGTTCTATCTGCGCGAGCTTGGCCACGCGCTCCTGCAGATCGGCTGGTATTCCCTGCCCGTCGTCGGGCTGACCGCGATCTTCACCGGCGGCGCTCTCGCCTTGCAGATTTACGCCGGTGGCTCGCGCTTCAATGCCGAATCCGTCGTGCCCTCCATTGTCGCCATCGGCATGACGCGCGAGCTTGGCCCGGTCCTTGGCGGGCTGATGGTCGCGGCGCGTGTGGCCAGTTCGATCGCCGCCGAGATCGGCACGATGAAGGTCACCGAACAGATCGACGCTTTGGTGACACTCTCTACCAACCCGCTGAAATACCTTGCCGTTCCGCGCGTCGTCGCGGCCACCCTGTCGATGCCCGTCCTTGTGGCCACAGGTGATGCCATCGGCATCATGGGCGGTTGGCTGGTGGGCATCACCCGGCTGGATTTCAACTCCGCCGCCTACCTGAAGAACACCGCCGATTTCCTGCAAGGCTGGGATGTGGGCTCGGGCCTGGTCAAGGGTGCGGTCTTCGGTTTCATCGTGGCGCTGATGGGGTCGTACCACGGCATGAATTCGGCCCGCGGCGCGCAAGGCGTGGGGGCGGCGACCAAGGCTGCGGTGGTGTCGGCATCGGTGCTGATCCTCGCGGCGAACTACGTCCTGACCGAAGTGTTCTTCTCCTCATGATCGCGCTTCGGGATGTCCACAAACGCTTTGGCGACAACCGGGTGCTGCAGGGGGTGACCCTGGAGATTGCGTCCGGCACCTCGATGGTGATCATCGGGGGGTCGGGAACGGGCAAGTCGGTCCTGTTGAAATGCATCCTCGGGCTGGTGCGGCCGGATCAGGGCACGATCACGCTGGAGGGCCAGGACGTGACCGGGGGCGATCACGACGCCTTTCTTGCGCGCTTTGGCATGCTGTTCCAGGGTGGAGCCTTGTTCGACAGCCTCCGCGTCTGGGAAAACGTCGCCTTTCGCCTGCTGCGCGGTCCAAAGGCCTTGCCCAAGCCGGAGGCGCGAGAGGTGGCCATCGAAAAGCTGCGCCGCGTCGGCCTGAAACCCGCCACCGCCGACCTGTTCCCCGCCGAACTGTCCGGCGGCATGCAGAAGCGCGTCGGTCTTGCCCGCGCCATCGCGGCAAGCCCCGAGATCATCTTCTTCGACGAACCCACCACCGGCCTCGACCCGATCATGGCCGGCGTCATCAACGAACTGATCCGCGAGATCGTGGTGGAAATGGGCGCAACCGCGATGACCATCACCCATGACATGTCCTCGGTTCGCGCCATTGCCGACAGCGTGGCGATGCTGCACGGCGGCGTGATCCGCTGGACCGGACCGGTTTCGGAACTGGACGCGACGCCAGACCCGTTTGTGCAACAGTTCATCCACGGGCGCGCGGATGGGCCTATCGAATCCATCCGCTAGACCGGCTTTGCGCCGTTCGGAGCTGCTCCAAAGGGGGGCCGGGTGGGTCAAACCACGGGCTTCACCGCACGCCGAGGAGAGCTGCCAGTGAAATACCTCAACCTCGCCCTTCTGGTCCTCTTCCCCATCGCCTGGTTCGCGCCCCTTCTGCGTGCCGCCCTCCTGCCGATCTTCGGGATGGACGAGATCAGCGTGATCACCGGCCTGCAATCCCTCTGGGAGGCCGACGCCGTGCTGGCGTTGGTGGTCACCGTCCTCGCGATCTTTGCGCCCTATGCCAAGACCATTGGCCTTGCCCTTCTGCACTGGAACCTGCTCAGCCCGAAGACCCTGCCGGCGCTGGAGATCCTTGGCAAGCTGGCCATGGCCGATGTGTTCCTCATTGCGCTCTACATCGTCATCGTGAAGGGTGCGGGCTACGTCACGATCGAGACGGCCTGGGGCCTGTACCTCTTCACCGGCTGCATCCTGGCGCAGGGCCTGGTGTCCTGGAACTCGAAGCCCACCGTCTGACCCAGGCGCGGGCGCAAACTCCTTGCTCAAGGAATTTGGGAAGAATCTTGCTTAAAATTCTTGTCGCCCGATCGCCTTGATACTGCCCAAAAGTCCCGGCACTGTCGCCCGCGATGAAACAGATTGCCCCATTCACCTGCACTGTCTGCGGTGCCGCCTATCGCAAATGGGCAGGCAAATGCGACGCCTGCGGCGGCTGGAACACCATCGTCGAGGAGGCACCGCTGTCGACCGGACCGAAGTCCCTCGGGGCAAGGGGACGGGCGATTCCGCTCTCGGATTTGGCCACTGAAGAGGCTCCGCCGCCCCGCGCCTCTTCCGGCATCGACGAGCTTGACCGCGTGCTCGGCGGTGGCCTTGTTCCGGCCTCGGCGATCCTCGTTGGCGGCGATCCGGGCATCGGAAAGTCCACGCTTCTGTTGCAGGCCGCCGCAAGCTTCGCCCGCAAGGGACTGAAATGCCTATATATCTCGGGCGAAGAGGCTGCGGCCCAGGTCCGGATGCGCGCGCAGCGCCTGGATCTGACCGACGCCAGCGTCCAGCTTGGCGCCGAGACCAACCTGCGCGACATCCTGACCACGCTCGACGCCGAGCGCCCCGCGCTGGCCATCATCGATTCGATCCAGACCATGTGGCTGGACCAGGTCGAGGCCGCGCCCGGCTCCGTCTCCCAGGTCCGTGCCGCCGCGCATGAGCTGGTGACCTTCGCCAAGCGCCGGGGCGTCGCGGTGATCCTCGTCGGCCATGTCACCAAGGACGGCCAGATCGCCGGCCCGCGCGTCGTGGAACACATGGTCGACACCGTCCTGTACTTCGAGGGCGAGCGGGGCCACCAGTTCCGCATCCTGCGCGCGGTGAAGAACCGCTTCGGCCCGGCGGACGAGATCGGCGTCTTCGAGATGACCGGCATGGGCCTGGCCGAGGTCCCGAACCCTTCGGCCCTGTTTCTGGCCAACCGCGACCAGCCCGCCCCCGGCTCGGCCGTTTTCGCCGGGATCGAAGGCACCCGCCCGGTCCTGACCGAGATCCAGGCGCTGGTCGCGCCCTCGACCCTCGCCAGCCCGCGCCGCACGGTCGTGGGCCTGGACAGCGGACGGGTGTCCACGATCCTTGCCGTCCTTGAAGCCCGCTGCGGCATCCCCTTTGCGGGTCTCGACGTCTTCCTGAACGTCGCGGGCGGCCTGCGGGTCAGCGAACCCGCCGCCGATCTTGCCGTCGCCGGTGCCCTCCTGTCGGCGCGCGAGGATGTGGCAATTCCGCCCGACATGGTGCTTTTCGGCGAGATCAGCCTGTCCGGGGCCTTGCGCCCGGTCGGTCAGACGGAAAACAGATTGAAAGAAGCCTCGAAACTTGGTTTCTCACAGGCGACCGTGCCGACCCATTCGAAAACCGAAGGGGCGACGGGGATGAGGGTCCGGGCGATGCCCGACCTGACGGCGTTTGTGGGCGACATGTTCGGGGCAGGATAAGCCCTTGGCAAGAAACGGAATGGGGACGTAACCGATGGAAAACCTGACCGCAGTCGATGGGGCCGCCGCGCTGATCATCGTCATATCGGCCATTCTCGCCTTCTCGCGGGGCCTCGTGCGGGAAGCCATGGCGATCCTCGGCTGGATCGGTGCCGCCATCGCTGCCTATTACTTCGCCCCCGGCGTCCAGCCTCTGGTGAAGGAATTGCCCGTCGTGGGCGAATTCCTGGCCGACAGTTGCGAGCTGTCGGTCGTTGCAGCCTTCGCCGGCGTCTTCGTGATCGGTCTGATCGTCGCCGCGCTCTTCACCCCGCTGTTCTCGGGTGCCGTCCAGCGTTCCGCCCTCGGCGGGATCGATCAGGCGCTTGGCTTCCTGTTCGGAGCCGCCCGAGGCGCGCTGCTGATCGCGATCGCCTTCATCGTCTATGATCGCGTGCTGGCCGACCAGCGGATCGCGATGATCGACAATTCGCGCACCGCCCTGGTCTTCGCCAACTTCCAGTCGCAGATCGACAACAACATCCCCTCGGACGCGCCCGGCTGGATCGTCGATCGCTACAATGATCTGACCAATGTCTGCGCCCCGGGCACCGCCCCGACCAGCGCACCGGCCAGCGCGGCGGCCACCGACGGCGCACCGGCAGCCGACGCCCCGGCGGCGACCCCGGCACCCCAGGCACCCGCCACCAATCCCTGACCCCTGCCGCCCGGATGGCGTTTCCGGGCGTGACAGCCCCGGTGCACTGCCGTAAACACCCGGCATCGTCAGGAACAGGATTCGGACGCATGGCCCCTTTCCGCACCCACCCCTTCGATGACGACAAGTTGAAGGAGGAGTGCGGCATTTTCGGCGTGGTCGGCGTGGCCGATGCCTCGACCTTCGTGGCGCTTGGCCTGCATGCCTTGCAGCACCGCGGGCAAGAGGCGGGCGGCATCGTCAGCTACCACCCCGACCACGGCTTCAACTCGGCCCGCCGCTTCGGCTATGTCCGCGACAACTTCACCAAGGCCGAGGTGATGGACACCCTGCCCGGCTCGCTTTCCATCGGCCATGTCCGCTATTCCACCGCCGGGTCGAAGGGTGCCACCGCGATCCGCGATGTGCAGCCGTTCTTCGGCGAGTTTTCGATGGGCGGCTGCGCGATCGCGCACAACGGCAACCTCACCAACGCCGCAGCCCTGCGCCGCGAACTGATCGAGCGCGGGTCGATCTTCCAGTCCTCTTCCGATTCGGAATGCATCATCCACCTGATGGCGCGCTCGATCCAGAAGACCCTCAGCGAACGGATCAAGGATGCGCTGCGCCGGGTGGAGGGCGCGTTCTCGGTCGTCGCCATGACCCGCACCAAGCTGATCGGCGTCCGCGACCCCCTGGGCGTCCGCCCGCTGGTGCTGGGACGTCTGGGCGACAGCGGCTGGGCGCTCAGTTCCGAGACCTGCGCCCTTGACATCATCGGGGCCGAGTTCATCCGCGAGATCGAGCCCGGCGAGATGGTGGTGATCGAAGGCAACAAGGTGGAAACCACCCGTCCCTTCGCCCCGGCAAAACCGCGCTTCTGCATCTTCGAGAACGTCTACTTCAGCCGCCCCGACAGCATCATCGGCGGCCGGTCGGTCTATGAGACCCGCCGCCAGATCGGCGTGGAACTGGCGCGCGAGGCCCCGGTCGATGCCGATCTGGTCTGCCCCGTCCCCGACAGCGGCACCCCGGCGGCCATCGGCTACAGCCAGGAATCGGGCATCCCCTATGCGATGGGGATCATCCGCAACCAGTACATGGGCCGCACCTTCATCGAGCCGACCGACCATATCCGCAACATGGGCGTGCGGCTGAAGCTGAACGTCAACCGCGCGCTGATCAAGGGCAAGCGGGTGATCCTGGTCGATGACAGTGTCGTGCGCGGCACCACCAGCCGCAAGATCAAGGACATGATCCTCGAGGCAGGTGCCGCCGAGGTCCATTTCCGCATCGCCTCGCCCCCCACCGCCTGGCCCTGCTTTTACGGCGTCGATACGCCGGAACGCTCGAAACTTCTCGCCGCGACGATGTCCGAGGACGAGATGCGCGACTGGATCGGCGTGGACAGCTTGAAATTCGTCAGCCTCGACGGCCTTTACCGCGCCGCGGGCGAGGCCCGGGGCCGCGACGCCGACAGCCCGCGCTTCTGCGACGCCTGCTTCTCGGGCGATTACCCGGTGGCACCGTCGGACAAGATCGCGGAAGGGTTCGAGATGAAGGCGGCCGAATAGATCGCCCGACCGCCGGACCCCAAGGTCGCGACGCTTTGCCCCCCGGCACCCCTTGCCCTTTCCGTCGGGCACAAATATCCCCGCTCGGCAGGCGCGGACGCCGCCACAAGGACAGCAGATGACCCAGAGACTCGCCCTCGTCACCGGCGCCTCGCGCGGCCTTGGCGCCGCCATTGCCGAGCAGCTGGCGCTGCGTGGCTGGCATGTGGTGGCGGTGGCGCGCACCGTGGGGGGCCTGGAAGACCTGGACGACCGCGTGAAGGCGGCGGGACTCCCCGGCGCGGGCGCCCTGACACTGGCCCCGATGGACGTCACCAACGACGATGCGATGCGCCACCTTTGCCGCTCCATCCATGACCGCTGGGGAGGGCTCGGTCTTTGGGTGCATGCCGCGATCCATGCGGCCCCTCTGGCCCCGGCCGGTCACCTTGACCAGAAGGACTGGGAGAAGTCGCTGGCCACCAACACCCGTGCGACGGGGATGCTGATTCCGATGGTGGAGCCGCTGCTCCTGGCGCATCAGGGCACGGCCCTGTTCCTAGACGACCTCCGCGCCGGTCAGCCGTTCTTCGGGGCCTACGGCGCGACCAAGGCCGCCCAGATGGCACTTGCGCGAAGCTGGCAGGCCGAGACGGCACGACATGGGCCGCGCGTGCTGATCGCCGCCCCGGCCGGCCTGCCCACGGCGACCCGCGCGCGGTTCTTCCCCGGCGAGGATCGGACCAGGCTGGCCGATGTGCAGGCCGAAGCGGCGCGGATTCTCGACGCGCTTTGAGGCTTCATCCAGAGTCCTCAAGCACGGACTCTGTCAAATTTCTGCCTCGGGACATTTGATCCCTACCCCGTCAGCGCCGCGTCGATGGCCGACCACAGCGCCTCTACCGGCTCTACCCCGACCGAGAGCCGGATGAACCCGTCCGCCACCGCATCCCCCCAGCGCGCCCGGCGTTCAGCCGCGCTGTGGACCCCGCCGAAGCTGGTGGCCTGTTCGATCAGCGGGCAGCGCGCAAGAAAGGCTTCCGCCTCTGCCTCGCCCGCAAGCCCGAGCCCGATCAGGAACCCCCCGTTCGCCATCTGCCCGCCTACGGCCTTGTGCGCGGCATCGCCGGGCAGGCCCGGGTAGCGCAGCCCCCGCACTTTGGGATGCGCGGCCAACCGCCCGGCGATCACGGCGGCACTGGCACACATCCTGGACAGTCGAACTTCCAGGGTCTCCAGTCCGCGGTGGACGAGGTAGGCCTCGAACGGGCCCGGAACGGATCCCGACTGCCGCCGCCATTCGCGGATGCGGGCCATCAGCTTGGCGTCGCGCCCCGCGACATGGCCGAACAGCGCGTCGGAATGCCCCGCCGGCGCCTTGGTGTCGGCAGCAACCACCAGATCGGCGCCAAGGTCCAGCGGGCGCTGCAAAAGCGGCGTCATCGTCGTGTTGTCGGCGATCAGCAGCGCCCCGGCTTCACGGGCCTTTCGCGCAAGGGCGGCGATATCGACCACATCGAGGCCCGGGTTCGACGGGGTCTCGAGGTAGATCACCTGAAACCCGCTGAAATCCGCTGTCGCCATCTCAAGCGTCGGGATCTGCGCCACCTCGACCCCATAGACCTGCAACAGGTCGCGCCCCAGAAGTCGCGTCACATAGTAACCGTCCGCGGGGATCATCACCCGCGCTCCCGCCTTCAGGGTGCAGACGAGGGCGGCCGTGATCGCCGCCATGCCGGAGGGGAAGGAAACGATCTCGGCGGCTTCGAGGATCGCCAGTTGCGCCTCGACCGCATCCCAGGTCGGCTGGCCGGAGCGGCCGTAGACGTGGGCGGCCCCCTGGGTCTGCGGCAGATGGAAGCTGGTCGCGACCGAGATCGGCGGGACGACCGGATCGCCAAGGGACAGCCCCGCCTTCCGGTGGTGAAGCAGGCGGGCGATGCGGGCGTCGGTCTCGGCGGTCATGGGGGCTCCTGAAGGTGTCCACGGCGGGCAGAAGATCAACCCGTTGCGAAATCAGGCACTTGGCCGTGGGCATTTACCAGACCTTAACCCGGGGTCGCCGCCCCCTCAAGCCGTCACTCCAGCCGCGCGGGGAAGCCGGGGGCGCGAAGGTCGGTGCCCAGAAGATCTTCCAGCAGTTTCGCGATCATCGGCGACTGCGCCGCGCCGCCATAGGCCGCCTTCGCGGCGACATAGGTCTGGTTGGTCATCGACGCGAGATCCAGGGGCACGCCGAACTCCTTGCCGAACCCCAGCGCAAAACCGAGGTCCTTCAGCGCGAGGTCGATGTTGAAGGCGATGTCGTAGGACCCGTTCAGGATCAGCGCGCCTTCGGTCTCATGCACGAAACTGTTTCCGGATGAGGCTGCAATCGCATGCCAGGCCTGCCCGAGGTCGAGCCCCCCGCGCTTGGCCAGCATCAAGGCCTCGGAGGTGGCTTTCAGATGGATGAAAGCCAGCATGTTGGTGATGACCTTGATGATCGAGGAGGAGCCGAGCGGCCCCATGTGGAAAATCCGGTCGCCCATCGCCTGCATCGCCTTGTGATGCAGATCGAACAGATCCCTGTCCCCGCCCGCAAGCATGGTGATCTTGCCCTGATGGGCGAGGTGGACGCCGCCGGTGACCGGAAGTTCCATCATCCGCACGCCGCTTTGCGCAGCGACCGCGGCCAGTTTCAATACCTCGTCCCGGCCAAGCGTGGACATCTCGACCCAGCTTGCGCCATCTTTCATCCGCGGCAGGATGGCCCGCAGCACCCGTTCGGAAACGGCGGGTGACGGCAGGCAGGTGATGACGTGATCGACCGAAGCCGCAAGGGTTTCGGCGCTGTCCGCCAGAATCGCCCCCCGGGCGACCAGCGGCTCGGCGAGTTTCGGGGTCAGGTCATAGACCGTGACCTTGAAGCCTTCCTGCACAAGGCATCCGGCGCAGGCCGCACCAAGGTTGCCGAGGCCGATGTACCCATAGTGCATTCCATTCCTCATTTCATGATCTTGGCGGACTTACTTGAAGTAGATGTTGAACCGCTTGCGGATCGCGGTGTCGAGTTCTGGATCGACTCTGCAGCCTGCCTTGGCAAGGATCGCGTTCTTCCGGGCAATCGCGGTGTCAAGAAGCAGCGGCTTGCCAGCCTCGTTCCATTCCTTGGGCGACATGCGGTTGGCGGATTTGGGATAGATGTATTCGGTCTGCATCAGCTTCAGCGTCTGGTCCGACCCGAGATAGTGGCCCGGACCGCCAAGGCAGACCTGCTTCATCGCGTCGATCGACGTGCTGTCGGGCGTCACGTCGATGCCGCGCACCAGCCGCATCGCCTGACCCAGAAGGTCGTCGCCGAGAACGAGGCTTTCCAGGCAGAACCCGAGGAGCGAGGCGTGCATCCCCACCGCCTCGTAGCACATGTTCAGCCCCGCAAGCCCGGCGAGGGCATTGGTGATCCCCTGCTCCCAGCCCGCCTGCATGTCTGGCAGCTTCGAATCGCTGATCCCCGAGGCCGCCCCGCCCGGCAGGTCGTAGAACCGGTGCATCTGGGCGCACCCGGCCGTCAGAAGCGCCTGTTCCGCCGAGCCGCCGGACATCGCCCCTGTCCTCAGATCGGAAACAAACGGCCAGGTGCCGAAGATCGCCGGTGCCCCGGGCCTGATCGCGTTGACATAGACCACGCCGGCAAGGCATTCGGCCACCGCCTGCACGATGGTCAGCGCGATGGGCGCGGGCGCGGTGGCCCCGGCCTGCCCGGCAGAGAGCAGCAGCATCGGCATGCCGCGACGGATGCAATCCTCCATCGTGATGCAGGATTCCTCGGCGAATTTCATCGGCGGGACGACGAAGCAGTTGGAATTGCTGACGAAAGGCCGCTCCAGCCACTTCTCCTCGCCCCCTGCCACCATGTGCAGCATCTCGAAGCAGTCCGCGACATGCGCGGGGTCGGAAAAGCTGGTGCCGACGTGCTTTACGGTGCCCGCAAGGCTGCCGTAGAGCGTGTTGAGATCCATCTCGCGGTTGTCCGTCACGTCGCGGCAGACCATGGTGCGCTGGTAGAAGTGGATGTTGTCCAGGTTGTCGACGAGGCGCGCGGCGTCATAAAGGTCCTGCGCGGTCGATTCGCGATAGTCCAGCGTGACCGGATCGACGATATGCACGGCAGCGCCGGCGGTGCCGTAATGGACGTTGGTCCCGGTCAGATGCAGATCGTGTTTCGGGTCGCGGGCGTGCAGCGTGATGTTGCGGGCGGCGACGGTCAGCATGTCCTCGACCAGGGCGCGGGGAAAGCGGATGCGGCCGTCATCGCCCAGGATCGCCCCTGCCTCGGTCAGAAGCTTCACGCCCTGGGGCGGCGCCTGGGACAGGCCGATCTCTTCCAGCGCGTCCAGCGCGGCGGCGTGGATCTGCAGGACGCTGACTTCGCTGAGCGGCTTGTATTGCCCGCCGGGCATGCCGGGGCGAACCGGGCGCATCTCGTCGGTCAATGGGGCGGCGCGCATCGCCACCCGGGCCTGCCGTCCACCGGACCGCCGAGACCGCGAGGGTTCGCAGATCTCGCCAAGGCGGTCCATTTCCGTCATGTCGTCGTTCATGCCCGCACCCGTTCCGATCTGGGGTCATGCATCGGGGTCAGACTGACCTCCGCGGCATGGCGTTTTCCGGCCACCTCGATCTCGTAGGTCGAGCCGAGGATATCTTCGTCTGTCTGGCCCCGCGCCGGGACATAGCCAAACCCGATCGCGCCGCCGAGGGCATGGCCATAATTGCCCGAGGTGACAGGGCTGACGATTTTCCCATCCCGCACAATGGCTTCGTTGTGAAACAAAAGCGGCTCGGGGTCCTTCAGCCGGAACTGGAGCAGCTTGCGGTCCAGACCGGCCTCGTCTTTGCGAAGCACGGCATCCCGCCCGTTGAAGGCGGGCTTCTTGCGGCTGACGGTAAAGCCGAGGCCCGCTTCCAGCACATGATCCTCGTCGGTGATGTCATGGCCCCAGTGGCGGTAGGCCTTTTCGATCCGGCACGAGTCCAGCGTGTGCAAGCCGCAAAGTTTCAGGTCCGGTCGGGCGTGCAGGATCGCTTCGAAGACATGGGCGGTCTGGTCTGTCGGTATATACAACTCCCAGCCCAGCTCGCCGACGTAGGTGACGCGGTGGGCGCGGGCAAGGCCCATGCCGATCTCGATTTCGCGCGCCATGCCAAAGGGATGAGCGGCGTTGCTGAAGTCGTTTGGCGAGACCTTGGCCAAAACCTCCCGCGCTTGCGGGCCCATCAGGCACAGGACCGACTCGGCCGCGGTCACATCGGTGATGACGGCGAAGTCGTCGCCAAGCTGCGCCCGCATCCAGGCGAGGTTGCGGTGCAGCGTGGCACCGGGGACCACCGCCAGATAGGCGGTCTCCGACAGGCGCGTCACGGTAAGATCGGCCTCTATACCCCCGCGATCATTGAGGAACATCGTGTAGACGATCCGCCCTTCCGCCACATCCATCTGCGCCGAGGCGATCCGGTTCAGGTAGGCGCATGCATCACGCCCCTCGATGCGGATCTTGCCGAAGGAGGTCATGTCGAAAAGGCCCGCCGCCGTGCGCACCGCCATATGCTCGGCGCGCTGGTTGTCGAACCAGTTCTGCCGCTTCCAGGAATAGCGATACTCCCGCTCCTGCCCCTCGGTCGCGAACCAGTTGGCGCGTTCCCAGCCGGCAACCTCGCCAAAGACCGCGCCCCGCGCTTTCAGGTGGTCGTGGATCGGGCTGCGGCGGACCCCGCGCGCCGTGGCCATCTGCCGGTAGGGGAAGTGGTCGGCATAGAGGAGGCCCAGCGTCTCGGTCACCCGTTCCTTCAGGTAGCGGCGGTTCTTCTGGAAGGGCTGCGCGCGGCGGATGTCGACTTCCCAAAGGTCGAAGGGCGGTTCCCCTTCGGTGATCCAATGCGCCAGCGCCTGCCCCGCCCCGCCGGACGACACGATGCCGATGGAATTGTATCCGGCGGCGATCCAGTAGCCTTTCACCTCGGGCGCTTCGCCCAGATAGTAGCGGTCGTCGGGGGTGAAGGATTCCGGGCCGTTGAAGAAGGTATGGATGCCCGCGGACTCGAAAAGCGGCATCCGGTTGGTGGCCATTTCCAGGATGGGCATGAAGTGGTCCCAATCCTCGGGCAGGGTGTCGAACTCGAAATCCTTGCGGATGCCGTCCATCCCCCAGGGCTTGGCCTTCGGCTCGAACGCGCCCAGCATCATCTTGCCGGCGTCGGTCTTGTAATAGGCGCATTCGTCCGGCACCCGCAGGACCGGCATGTCGCCCAGGCCCTGGACCGGCTCGGTCACCAGGTAGAAGTGCTCGCAAGCGTGCAGGGGCAGCGTGACGCCGTTCTGCGCGGCGAGGTCCCGGCCCCACATGCCGCCGCAGTTCACGATCACATCGGCGGCGATATGGCCCGGCCCCTCGGCGGTCTCGTAATCCACCCCGGTCACGCGGCCCCCGGCGGTGGTGACCCGCGTGACCAGCGTGTTCTCGAAGATCTTCGCCCCCCGCATCCGCGCGCCCTTGGCCAGCGCCATCGCGATGTTCGCCGGGTCGCACTGGCCGTCCAGCGGCAGGGCCACCGCGCCCACGACGCCGTCGATGTTCAGGTGGGGATACCTGGCCTTCGCCTCGGCGGGCGAGATTTCGTGGACCTCGACATCGAAGATGCGCGCGACGGTGGCCTGGCGGAGAAGCTCCTCATGCCGCTCCGTCGTCAGCGCGACCGAGATCGAGCCGACCTGCTTCATGCCCGTCGCAACCCCGGTCTCGGCTTCCAGCCCGCGATAAAGGTCCGCCGAATACTTGGCGAGCCGCGTCATGTTGGCGCTGCCGCGCAACTGCCCGATCAGCCCCGCCGCGTGCCAGGTGGTGCCCGAGGTCAGCTTGCGTCGTTCCAGAAGCACGACGTCGGTCCACCCCGCCTTGGCGAGGTGATAGGCCGCCGAACAGCCCGAGACCCCGCCCCCGATCACCACGGCGCGGGCGGATGAGGGGATCGTCATGGCTGCGGCTCCGTCGGGACGAGAACGAGTTTTCCGGGATAGCGCCCGGCGGCAAGGTCGGCCTGGGCCTGCGCGATGTCGCGCATGGGATAGGTCCGCGACACCACCGGGCGGATGCGGGCGGTGTTGATGATGGTCACAAGGCCCGCAAACACCTCGCGCGGCTGATGCGTCGCGCCGTGGATCGTGAGGTCGTTCAGGTAGATCCGGCGCAGGTCGCCCTTGACCAGCGGTCCTCCGACCGCGCCCGAGGTGGCATAGCGGCCACCGGGGCGCAGGGCGTCCAGCCGGTCCTGAAAGCCCTCGCCGCCGACGATGTCGATCACGGCGTCAAAGCTGCGCGCCCGGGGGGTGCTGTCGCGGGGCAGGATCGTGGCCCCCATCGCGCGCAGAGGGGCGGATTTCGCCGGGCTGCATTGCGCAGTGACCTCTGCCCCGCGCAGAAGCGCCAGTTGCACCGCAGCGAGGCCAACCCCGCCCGAGGCGCCGGTGACCAGCACCCGCTCGCCCACCGCGACGGCGGCGCGGGTCAGAAGGTTGTGGGCGGTGCCATGGGCGCAGGGCATCGCGCCGATCTCGACATCGGTCAGGGGCGAGGCGCTGACGTCATGCAGAGCCTGCGCCTTCACCAGGCAGTATTGCGCGAAAGCGCCGTCGAACTCGGACCCGATCGAGACGAAGTGGATCGGGTTTTCGGCGGTCGGCTCGTGCTGGTTCGTCGGGCAGATGACCCGCGCGCCGACCGGCAGGCCGGTGACATCGGCACCCAGCGCCACGATCCGCCCGCAGAGATCCGCCCCCTGGATGCGGGGGAAGCCCAGTTCTCCCGACCAGGCGGCGGCGCGGCCTTCGCCGCCATACCAGCCTACGCGGGTGTTGATGTCGGTCATGTTGACGCCCGCCGCCAGCACCTTGACCAGCACCTCGCCCGGCCCGGGGCGCGGCACGGGCAGATCGTCGCGCCAGACCAGCATCTCCGGCCCGCCGTGACCGACAAGCTGGACGCCCGACATGGTGGCGGGAAGCGCGGTCATGCCCGGATCCGCTCGTTCTTCGGATCCCAGAGCGGTTCGTCCGCCCGGACCGTCGCCGGATAGCGCGTGCCGAAAATCTCGACCTCGACCGCCTGCCCCGGCTGGTTGAGGTCGGCCCTCAGCATGCCAAGCCCGATGCAGGCGTCGACGCGGTGACCCCAGTAGCCCGAGGTCAGCTCGCCCGCCACCTGGCCCTGGTGCCAGATCGTCGCCATGTAGGGCGGGTCGTGGTCCGCCGCGTCGATCACGAGGGTGGCAAACCGGCGTGTCACGCCGCGCTGCCTTTCGGCCTCCAGCGCCGCCTTGCCGCGGAAGGCAGGCTTCGTCCAGTCGACAAAGCGATCCAGCCCGCCCTGCAGGATGGTGTAATCGGTCGAGAGATCGCCCTTCCAGGTCCGGTAGCCCTTTTCCACCCGCAGGCTGTTCAGCGCGAACATCCCGAAGGGCTTCAGGCCGAAGGGTGCCCCGGCGGCCATCACCGCATCCCAGACCGCAGGCGTGTCGGCAAGGCGCGAGTGCAACTCCCAACCAAGCTCGCCCGCGAAACTGACGCGCATCAGCCGGACCTCACGGCCCGCAATGCGTGCGGTCTGATGGGTCAGCCAGCCCTTTGACAGGTCGGCATCGGTATCGGTGGCCGCAAGGACGGCGCGCGCCTTCGGGCCGGTCAGGATCTGGCAGGACCACGCGGCGCTCTCATCCGTCAGCGTTAGGCCGGGCGCGAGGTGACGCTCCAGCCAGCCCCGGTCATGCAGTTGCGCGGTGGCGGCGGTGATGAGGAGGATGTCATCCTCGGCCAGCCGCGCGACCGACATTTCGGTGATGATCCGGCCCGCATCATCGGCGAAATAGGCAAGACCCAGCCGCCCGACCGACGGCAGCCTGCCGGTGATCTGCCGCGCCAGCCAGTCCGCCGCGCCGGCGCCGGTTAGCCGGAACCGGCTGAAGCCCGGCAGGTCGAGGATGCCGCAGGCGTCGCGCACGGCCTGACACTCTGCCTTGACGGCACCGAACCAGGGCCCCTCGCGCCGCCAGGTCTGCTGGGCGTCTTCCGAGGTGACATCGCCGGGCCGGGCATACCAGAGCGCACGTTCATAGCCGTTGTAGGGGCCGAACTGCGCGCCAAGCGCCGCCGTGCGGTCATGCACGGCAGAAAGCCGCTTCATCCGGCCTTCGGGCCAGGCGTGATGCGGGAAATGCATGGCGTATTCGTGGCCATAAACCTCCAGCCCCTTCTTCACGCAGTAATCGTGATCCTCCCAGCCGGTGAAGCGGCGCGGGTCGCAGGACCACATGTCCCATTCGGTCGCCCCTTCGGTCATCCATTCGGCCAGGACCTTGCCCGCCCCGCCCGCCTGACAGATGCCGAAGGTGAAGACGCAGGCCTCGAAGGCGTTCGGGACCCCCGGCATCGGGCCGATCAGCGGGTTGCCGTCCGGGGTGTAGGGGATCGGGCCGTTGATCACCTTGGTCAGCGCGGCCTTTTCCAGAAGCGGCACGCGCGCCATCGCGTCGTTGATATACCACTCGAGCCGCTCCAGATCGTCGGGGAAAAGCTGAAAGCTGAAATCCTCGGGCATCGGGTCGTCCGGCGTCGCCCAATGCGCCCGGCAGGGGTTCTCATAGGGGCCAAGGTTGAAGCCCATCTTCTCCTGACGCAGGTAATAGGAGGAATCCACGTCGCGCAGCAAAGGCAGCTTGTGGCCGGCCTCTTTCGTCCAGGCCTCAAGCTCGGGGATGGTGTCGAACAGCAGGTATTGGTGGCTCATCACCATCATCGGCACCCGGCGGCCGAACATCGCGCCCACCTGCGCGGCATAATAGCCGCCGGCGTTGACCACATATTCGGCGCGGACCTCGCCCTTGGGGGTGCTGAGAACCCACTCCGACCCCGTCCAGCGCGCCGCCGTCACCGGACAGAACCGTTCCACCCGCGCGCCGAGCTTGCGCGCCCCCGCGGCCAGCGCCTGCGTCAGCTGGGCGGGGTCGATGTCGCCGTCATAGGGGTCATGCAGGGCCCCGGTCAGATCATGTGTTTTCAGGAACGGATAGCGCGCGGTGATCTCGTCCGGCCCGAGAATGTCCAGGTCCATCCCCTGATACCGCCCCATGCCGACGACGCGCCTGAACTCCTGCAATCGCTCCCGGCTGTGGCCAAGCCGCACCGACCCGGTGACATGATAGTTCATCGGATAGCCGACCGCCTCGCCCAGGCCCCGGTAAAGGCTGGCCGAATAGCGCTGCATGTTCATGATCGACCAGCTGGAGGAAAAGGTCGGCACGTTTCCCGCCGCATGCCAGGTGCTGCCCGCCGTCAGCTCGTTCTTTTCCAGCAGCAGGCTGTCCGTCCAACCGGCCTTCGCCAGATGATACAGCGCCGAGGCCCCGACCGCCCCGCCGCCAATGATCACCACCCGAGCCGATGCAAATTCCGCCATCGCCGCCTCCCCTTTCCGCGCGTCACTATCAACTGCGGCGCGCCCGCTTTCAATTCGGGCAGGATGCGGGTATTGATCGGCAAACCCGATCAAGCGACTTTCTCTTCCTGAAATATCCTCCGGGGGTCCGGGGGTGGAAAACCCCCGGGGTCAGCCCAAGGCGCACCGATGCAGATCGACCTCCTCGACACCTTCCTCGACCTCGCGGAAACCCGCAGCTTCCACCGCACGGCGGACCGCCTCCGGATCACCCAGTCCACCGTCTCGGCCCGGGTCTCTGCGCTGGAACAGGCGGTCGGAAGCCGCCTCTTCGACCGCTCCCGCGCGGGCACCGACCTGACACCCGAGGGCAAGCGGTTCGAGCCGCACGCCCGCGCGCTGCGCCACGAATGGAACGAAGCCAAGCGCCGCATCCAGATCCCGCAGGGGGCGGCGCAGCTTCTCCGCCTTGGCATCCAGAACGACCTTGCGGCGGTCTATCTGGGCGACTGGGTGGCCGAGTTCCGCAGCGCCCTGCCCGAGACCGCCTTCTACATCGAGCCAGACTATTCCAATCAGATGTGCGCCGATCTTTTGACCGGCATCCTGGATTTTGCGGTGATGTTCAGCCCCAAGCCGCACCCCGACCTGCATTTCGACAGCGTGGGCGACGTGACCTACCGGATGGTCTCGACCGACACGGCCTCTCTCGCCGATGTCACCCCCGCCCGCTTTGTCTTCGCGCATTTCTCGCCCGCCTTCGAGGAGATGCATCGCCAGCTCACGCCGGACCTTGCCACGGCGGCGGTGTCGGTCGGGCAGTCCGGCTCGGTAGTGTCGCTGCTGACCGCAATGGGCGGATCTGGCTATGTGCTTGAAAAGACGTCGGAAGACCTGATCTCCGGGGGTCGGTTCCTGGCCGTGGCGGATGCGCCCGCCTTGCGCCAGCCGGTCTTTGCCGCAATCCACATCCGGCACCGGACCATGGCCCTGCACCGCAAGCTGACCCAGTTGGTCGCCCGCCATTTCGCCAACTGACCGGGACCGGCGGGTGCTAGGCTCCTCGCCTAGGCCGAGGTCGCCCCTGCGTTTCGCACTGTGCTGGTGAAGCATGTGAGGTCTCCGTCTGCCGTTGCTGCAGCCGGCTGACCCCTTGCATTATCCACGAAATGGTGCCCCCAGAGAGACTCGAACTCCCGACCCTCTGATTACAAATCAGATGCTCTACCAGCTGAGCTATAGGGGCCACGGTCCATCAGATACAGGCGGCGACCGGGCCGTGCAAGGGCTCAGTCCGCAGCGGCGCGGTCGCGTTGATCGCGGGCGAGAAGGATGACGGCAACAAGCCCCACCGCCATGACAAGAAGTGCCGCGGGGGCGGCTTCCGAGAGGCGTTCGAGGCTGGCGAGTTCGAACACCCGGGTCGACAGCGTGTTGTAGTTGAATGGTCGCAACAGCAGCGTCGCGGGCAGTTCCTTGACGCAATCGACGAAGACCACCAGCAAGGCGGTCAGGACCGATCCGCGCATCAGCGGCAGATAGACCGATGTCAGCGTCCCACCCGCCGATCGGCCCAGCGAGCGCGCAGCCATCGGCAGCGCCGGCGAGACCCGCCCGAACGCCACGTCCACCGCACCTTGCGCGATGCCGAAAAATCGCACCATGTAGGCCAGGCCCAAGGCAAACGCGGTTCCGGTGATCATCAGGCCGGGATCCCATCCGGTCAGCGCGAGGATCGCGTTGGCCAGCCGGTTGTCCAGTGCCGCAAGCGGCAGCAGAAGCCCCAGCGCCAGGACCGCTCCGGGCGCGGCATAGCCGATCAGGGTCAGCGGCAGCAGCCATTGCGCCACGCGAGAGCCTTTCATCCGCACGGCATAGACAAGGAAGATCGCGGCCCCGACCGTGGCCAGGGCGGCAAGTCCACCCACGATCAGCGTGTTCAGCAGCGCGTCGAACAGGCCGGGTGCAAGCCAGCTTTCCGGTGCCGCCGCCGAATTCACCAGCATCACCGCAACCGGCAGAATGAAACCGCCGGAAACCGGGATCAGGCAAAGCAGCGTGGCATACCAGCGCTTGCGTCCCGCGATCGGTTGCGGCTGCACGGGTTGCGCGGCGCGACCAAGACGGTGAAACCGCGCCCCGCCGCGCCCCGCCCGTTCCAGCCCGACGAGCAGCAGGATCAGGACCAGGATCACCCCGGCGATCTGTGCCGCCCCACCGGCATTGCCGCCGTTGAGCCAGGTCGAGAAGATCCCCGTGGTCAGGGTCTGGACCCCGAAATGCAGCACGGTGCCGTAGTCCGCCACCGTCTCCATCAGGGCCAGCGCAACCCCGGCGGCGATGGCGGGCCGGGCCAGCGGCCAGCCGATGCGCAGAAAGAGGCCCCAGGGCCCGCAGCCAAGCGCCTGCGCCACCTCATAGGCGCGGCCCGATTGCTCGCGGTAGGCGGCACGGGCCAGCAGGTAGACGTAGGGATAAAGCGCGAAGGACAGGACGAGGATCGCCATCGGCAAAGATCGGGTCTCTGGAAACCAGTAGTCGCGCGCCGTGGTCCAGCCGAAGGTTGCACGCAGGGCCGACTGCACCGGACCGGCATAGTCGAGGAAATCCACCAGCGCATAGGCCCCGACATAGGCTGGGATCGCCAGCGGGAACAGCAGCGCATGCGCCAGCCAGTCGCGGCCGGGAAAGCGGTACTGGCTGACCAGCCAGGCCGCCCCGGTGCCCATGGTCGACGTCAGCACGGCCACGCCGGCCATCAGCAGCAGCGTCGTGCCCAGATAGCGGGGCAGCACCGTCGCGATGAGATGCGGCCAGATGTTCTCGGTAGGTGTGAACGCCAGCCAGGCAATCGACACGATGGGGGCCAGAACCACGGCAGCGATGGCCAGCGCGCCCAGCGTCCAGGCATCGAGGCGCAGGCGAGGCGGGCGGCGTGCAAGTTGAGTGAAACGGTCGGACATCCTGGCAAGGGGGTTACAGGAAAGCGGTTTCGCTGTCCAGAAAAGCCCGTATAGTCGCGCCGACGGGCCAAGGTCGCCCGAGCGGCGAAGTCAGGCCCGATGCGTATCGTCTACCACCTGGGTGCCCATTGCACCGACGAGGACCGGCTGGTCCGCTGCCTCTTGAAGAACCGGGCCAGGCTTGCCGAACAGGGCATCGCGGTGCCCGCACCCACGCGCTACCGCACGCTCCTGCGCGACACGGCGAGCCAGCTTCGGGGCGCGGCCGCGTCCGACGAAACCCAGGCGATGATCCTCGAACAGATCATCGAGGAGGCGACTGCCGACCGGCTGATCCTGTCCTGGACCGGGTTTCTCGGCTTTCCGGCCTATGTGGTCGCCAACGGTCTTTACGGCCATGGCGGCGACCGGCTGCGCGAGTTCACCCGGATCTTTTCCGATTTCGAGGCCGAGTTCCATCTGGCGATCCGCAACCCGGCGACCTTCCTGCCCGACCTGCGCGGGCGGACCCTGCAAAAGGGGCATGGCGATATACTTGCCGCGGTCGATCCCTTCGCGCTGCACTGGTCCGAAGCGGTCCGCCATATCCTTGCGACCAACCCGAACGTTCCCCTGACCGTCTGGTGCGACGAGGACACGCCGCTGATCTGGCCAGAGGTTCTCGAGCTGGTGTCGGGCCATGCCCCGGGGACGCCGCTGGAGGAGGATGACGAACTGATCGCCAACCTTCTGACCGAGGCCGGCCTGAAACGGCTTCGCGCCTATTGCCAAGAGCATCCGCCGCAGTCGGTGGCCCAGCGGCGGCGGATCGTCACGGCCTTTCTGGAAAAGTTCGGTCGCCCCGAAGCGCTTGCCACCGAGATCGCGCTGCCGGGCTGGACCGAGGAAGTGGTCGGCCGCTTGACCCGCAGCTATCTGGCAGATGTCGAACGGATCGCGCAAATGCCGGGGGTCCGGCTTCTGGAGGCGTGATCGGTCAGGCCATCCCCAGAGCGGACTTGTACAGCTCCAGCACGGCCTCTTCCTCGGCCAGTTCATCCGGCTTGCGCTTGCGCAGCGCGATCACCTTGCGCATGACCCTTGTATCATAGCCCCGGCCCTTGGCCTCGGCCATGAGGTCCTTCTGCTGTTCGGCCACGTCCTTCTTTTCGGCTTCAAGCTGTTCAAAGCGTTCGATGAACTGGCGGAGTTCGTCCGCAGTGACGGCATAAGGATCGGTTGCATCGGCCATGGCGGTCCTTTGAGGGCTGAACGGGTCGCGCGTTCCTACCCTGCCCTGACCCCGGGGTTCAAGGCAGGATCGGCGCGCAGCGGCGATTGCTTGCAGGAGCGGGCGGAAGCGGCTAGCACCGGACCGGGTCATACGGAAGGACTGGCGATGCAGGGATTGATCTGGGCAGGGGCGGCGCTGACGCTGGCTGGGCTTGCAGGGCTGATCTACTGCATCCTGCGGGCCGCGCGGGCGAAACGCGCGGGTCTCGACGATGCGGCGATGCGGGCCGAACTGCAGCGCGTGGTCACGATCAACCTCGCCGCTGTCGGGGCGTCGGCGCTTGGACTTGCCGCGGTGGTTGCCGGTATCCTTCTGGGCTAGGGCGTGATGCGGAAAAGTGAACTCCGGTTTTCCGCATCAATCACGCGGCCACCAAGAACCGAGATCGGGATGATGTTTCCATCAACCATCATCCCGATCTAAGGGCCGCCCGACGCTGGCGTCCGGCACGACCGGGCCCTCGGCCACGCCTCTTTCGCGACCGCCGAGACCCGCCTTGCCGCCGCCGAGGGTCGTCACACCGGCATGTTGTCGAAACTGGCCTCGATCTCGGCATCGGCCGGAAGCGGCGCGCGCGCGCCAGGCATCAGCGCGGAAAGCGCGCGCATTTCGGCCAGCAGAAGATAAAGTCCCTGGTGCTGAAGCTCGATCCCGGCGGCCAGCGGATCGGCTTCGTCGCGGATCGGATCGGTTGGATTGCGCGCGGTCATTGGGCACACCTCCTGCAGAATGGCGTCCAGGGCAGCACATCCAGACGAGCTTCGGCGATGGGTTCGCCGCAACGGACGCAGAGGCCATAGCTGCCCTGCTCGATTCGCGACAGTGCGGCACGGATCTGGGGTATCTCGGCCAGCCCGGCATTGCCGGTTGCCTCCAGCACCTCATCGCCCTCGCGTTCGGCGGCCAGATCTTCCCAATCTGGATTTTGATGCGAATCAAGCTCTTCCTCGATTGCCTCCAGCCGCACCCCAAGCTCGGCCAGCCGCTGTTCCAGCGCCTGCCTGCGCACCGAGATCGGGGTCTTGTACATGGCCTGCATCGCGTCCTCCCTGCCTTGGTGCCAGTCTGGGCGCTTCTTGCCGAAGTGACCTTGACCCAAGTCAACGGCGCTTTCGCTTTTCGACCAGGCTGGCTATGGTCGCGGCGCGGCGGACCGCCGGTCCGGCGCCCGCCCGTCAAGCCAGTGGAGACAGCCATGGATATCCGCGCGATCACCCCCGACTATGCCGTGTCCCCGCAGATCGAACCCGGGGATCTGCCGGCGATAAAGGCCGCGGGCTATGCCACGGTGATCGACAACCGCCCCGATGGCGAGATCCCGCCGCATCTGCACGCGTCCGAAATGCGTCGCGCCGCCGAGGCGCTGGGGCTGACCTTCGTTGCAAATCCGGTGATCGGCGGCGCGATGACGATGGACAATGTGACCGCGCAAGCCGCGGCGATCGCGGCCTCGGCGGGCCCGGTCTTTGCCTATTGCGCCTCGGGCAACCGGTCCTCGATGGTCTGGGCGCTGGCCAGTGCGGCCAGCCGTCCGGTGGAAGAACTTGTGGGCCTGCCCGCGCGGTTCGGCTATCAGCTCGACCACCTGCGGCCCCAGATCGAGGCGCTGGCTCGGCGCTGACCCTCCGCCGGGTGAGCGCGACACGCTCCGCCTTGCCGTGCATCCTGCATACCCGGCAGCGGCATCCGCTTGCGGTGCCGGACGGGAGATTGGTGCCGCCGGTGCGACAGGGCGCGGCCGAGGTTTCGCGCCGGAGGCCTCAACTCGCGGCGCGAAGCTCGTTCGGCGCAACATCGCCCGCGGGTGCCGCGGCCCGCGGGGCCAGGGTCGGCGCGGCCTGCAAAACAACCGCTTCGGTCAGCTTCAACGCTCGCATGCCGCGGTGCTGGCCAAGCCGCGCCCCGGCCACCTTCCGGCCCTCGACGGTTTCCACGGCGATCGCGTCCAGCGCCGCCGAGGGAAGCAGCAGGGTTTCGCCCACCGCCAGCGCCATGATCTGCCGCAAAGGCAGCGTCAGGCGCCCGACCACGGCGTCAAGCCGGCAATCGGCCCGCAGCACCTGGGCCTGCAACGCCTGAGAGAAGTGCGGGGCGGCGGCTTCGCCCGCATCCGCAGGCGAGGCCGGGCGATCCCCCCGACCATCGGCCGGAAGGATCAGGATCACCTGCCCCTCGCGCCCGCCCTGACCCAGCGCCACCTCGGCAAAGAGGACACGGTAGGCCTCCTCCTCCAGCATCAGGCCAAGGGGACGGGCGTCTTCAAGCCACGAGGCATAGCGGAACCCCCCGGCCCAGGTGAGGTCAGCCTCGTCGGCCAGCGTCTCATCCAGGCCGGCAAGTGCGCGATCGATCACGCCCGCGACCATGGCGGCGTCGATCCGGCTGGGTTTCCGGGCAGCGGGAGGCTGCGCCGACAGCCGGCCGAGCGTCTGCATCTCGATCATCGCGGCCGTGACGCCGGGGGCCAGCACGATCACCCCAAGACCGCCCGCCGGCCCGTCAAGCAGCGCCAGAAGCGCGCGGTCCGGCACGATCTCCAGGATTTCGGCAAGGCTGGCACGGGAGATGGCCAGACGGCGAAAGTCGAGATCAAGCCCCATCGCGTCGCGTGTCGCGCGGGCAAGCGCCAGCCGCCAGCCCCGGTCGGCCCCGGGGGCACCTTCCGCCAGGGCCGGTCGGGCGCGGTCGATCTTGCGGCGGATCACGTCTGTCATCGCGGCGGTCATTGTGGCCTGTCCCCTGTCGGGACACCCTAACGCGGGCTTCCTTGCGGAAAGGTTAAGCGGCGAGGACTTCCAGCCGCAGCGGCACCGTCACCCGGAAGGCAGCCCCTCCCTGCCCCGGCAGATAGGCGACCGACCCGCCGAGATTGGCCATGATCTCGCGACAGATCGCCAGGCCAAGGCCCGCGCCCCCCGCGCGGTTCGCATCGCTCAGGCGGGCGAATTTCTCGAAGATCACCCGTCGGGCGTCCTTTGGGATGCCCTTGCCGTTGTCGATGAAGTCGACGGTCACCCGCCCGGCGCGCTGGCGGACCGCGATGCGCAGCTCGGGCCGGGCGGCATCGCAGTATTTCCGCGCGTTGGAGATCAGGTTGATGAAGACCTGGGCCAGCCGGTCGGCGTCGGTCCTGAGATAGATCGCCTCGGTCGGCAGGTCGCGGATCACCAGAAACTCGCGGTCCGGACGGGTTGCGCGCGCCGCCGTCAGCGCGGTGTCGATCATGCCCTGCAGGCTTGCCAGGCCCAGCGTCAGTTGCACCGCGCCATTTTCCAGGACCGACAGATCCAGAAGGTCGTCAAGCAGGCGGGTCAGCCGCTTGGCTTCGTCATGGATGATCCGACCATAGCGCGCAACCGTCGCCGACGGCAGGTCGCCTTCGGTGAGAATCTCCGAAAAGGCCCGGATCGAGGTCATCGGCGTCCGCAGTTCGTGACTGATCTGGGACAGGAACGCATCTTTCTGCAACGATAGCTGAGTGAGCTTCTCGTTGGCTTCGCGGAGGGCACCCGCCGTGCGGGTCAGTTCCGATTCGCGCGCTTGCAGCCGCGCGGAATATTCCAGGATCTGCGCCGACTCGCTGGCCACGGCCATCAGGTCCTCGACCGTGACCGTCGCCCGCCCGACCAGCTGGCTGATCATCGCATGGGCCGTGGCCGCGCCGACCGAGCCCGACAGCCGCGATTCGAGACTGTCTAGGAACGGCGGCGTCGGATCGGGCAGGAAGCCGTCCTTGCCTTGCGCGCGCGCCGCCGTCTGGAACAGAGCCTGCGCGGCCTCCTCTCCCAGAATGCGCTGCGCCATGGCAAGCAGCGCCTCGGGCTCGACCTGCCCGCGCGCCCAGCGTTGCGGGCCGACGGCACCCTCGAAGACGTTCACGAAGGCCGCCCCCTGCAGCCGTTCGACCGGGCCGGGGAAAGTCAACAGCGAGCCAAGACAGAAGGCCAATGCGTTCAAGGCCATGGACCAGAACAGCGCATGGATCATCGGATCCATGGCTTCGGTGCCGAACAGTCCCAGCGGGCGCAGCCAGGCCAGGCCGAAGGCACCTTCGGCAAAGACCCTCGCGGACAGGACGGCCCCCGGGCCGAACGAGGGCAGGAACGACGTGTAGGCCCAGACGACCAGCCCGGTAACCAGCCCCAGGATCGCGCCGGTCCGGGTTGCTCCGCGCCAGAAGATGCCGCCGATCATCGCCGGCAGAACCTGCGCCACGCCGAGGAAAGCGATCAGCCCGATGGCCGCAAGCGCGCCCGACCCGCCCGAGACCTGATAATAGCCATACCCAAGCGCCAGAACCGCCGCGATGGCCAGCCGCCGGGCCATCAGCACCACCTGCCGCAGATCGTCCGATGCCGCCGCGCCGGGCCGCAACCGCAACCAGAGCGGAATCATCATGTGGTTCGAGATCATCGTGGCCAGGGCAATGGATTCGACGATCACCATCGAGGTGGCCGAGGAAAACCCGCCCAGGAAGGCCAGCATCGCCAAAGCTCCCTGCCCTTCGGCCAAGGGCAGCGTCAGGACGAACATGTCGGGATTGGCACCCTCGGGCATCCGTTCCAGCCCCACGACCGCGATCGGCACGATGAAGAGGCTCATCGCCAGCAGGTAGAGCGGAAAGGCCCAGCTGGCGCGGGCGAGGTGACCTTCGTCCTCGTTCTCGACCACCATGACCTGGAACATGCGCGGCAGGCAGATCACGGCGGCGGCGGACAGGAAGATCAGGCCGGTCCAGCGCCCGGGCTGCACCTGCCAGGCCGCAAGGTCGGCAGCGTCGATCCGGGCGATCACATCGCCGACGCCCCCGGCCAGGCCCCAGACGACAAAACTGCCGACCGCAAGCAGCGCGACCAGCTTGACCACGGCCTCGACAGCGATGGCGGTCACGATGCCGTGGTGCTGTTCGCGCGCGTCAAGATTGCGCGTGCCGAAAAGGATGGTGAAGGCGGCGAGGCCGACCGCCACCCAGACGGCGATCTGCGCCGAATCGAGCGGCCGCGAGCTGTCCGGTGCCGCCGTGGCGAAGACGCCGAACGCCAGGACAACGGACTGCAACTGCAGCGCGATGTAGGGGGTGGCCGCGACCACCATGATCACCGTCACGATCACGCCCAGCGTGTTCGACTTGCCATAGCGCGACGAGATCAGGTCGGCGATCGAGGTCACATGATGCTGCCGCCCGATCCGCACCAGCTTGCGCAGCAACACCCACCAGCCGATGAAGACCAGAGTCGGACCGAAATAGATGGTCAGGAATTCAAGGCCCGACCGCGCGGCATAGCCGACCGCGCCGTAGAAGGTCCAGGCGGTGCAGTAGATCGACAGCGACAGGGTATAGACAAGGGGCGAACGCAGCCAGCCCAGTCGGCCGCGCGCCGCGCGGTTCTCGACCACGAAGGCGACGGCGAACAGGAAGGCAACATACAGCAGGCAAGCCAGGACCAAAAGATTGAACGGCATGTCAATCCTCGTCCTCGCCGCCGCTGTCGCCACCCCGAAGTCCGGGCGCGAAAGCGGCGGCCAGCGCGATCAGGATCAGCCAGACCGCGAAGAAATAGACCACGTCGCCCGCCGTCAGCGACACCCGCGCCTCCGGGGTCCAGAGCAGGGGCAGCAGCAGCAGGAACAGCCCCAGCACCGGCAAAAGCCGCGCAGCGTCGCGCAGCCGCCGCCGCCGGTAGGGCGCGCGGGCCAGAAACAGCGGGCGCCTGGGGCGTCTCATTGCCGGTCTTGTCCGCGCTCCAGCATGGAGCGGACCTCGGCGATCATCTCGGCGTTCGAGAAGGGCTTGGTCATGAAGCGGTCGGCCCCGGCGCGCTCGGCCATTTCGCGGTCGCGGCCCCGTGCCGTCAGCATCATCACCGGCAGGCCGCGACTGGACGGATCGGCCCGAAGCGCGGTCAGCACCTCCAGACCCGACATGCCTGGCAGCATGTGATCGAGGATCACAAGATCGGGCCGGTCCTGCCGCATCAGGACCAGGGCCGCCGCCCCTTCGGCGGAATGGCTGACCCGCAGCCCCTCGCGCGACAACAGAAAGCGGATCGCCTCGGCGATGTTCGGTTCGTCCTCGATCAGAAGGACATGCGCGGCCAATGGTTCCCCCCGGACGGCCTGCGGCCGCCCTGCCCCACTATCGGCAGAAGCGGGGCACCTGTCAAAGCCTTGCCGGTCCGCTCGTCGGTGGCTTCGCCTCTCCTCGCTCGTGCCGCGACGAGAAGACGAAGTCTCACGAGGAGCGGTCGCTCAGCCCGTCCCTTCGACGGCCAGGATCGACGTCTCCCGCCGGGCCGGGCAGTCGCCGCGCGCGCAGACCCGACAACTGGTGCCGATGCGCAGAACCGCCCCCGTGCCCTCGTCCGGCAGGATCAGCATGGCCGCCTCGCGCAGTTCCGGGCCGCGCAGTCCCCGGGGATATCGCGTTTCGGCCCAGGCAATGACCCGATGCCGCCGGTCGCTTTGCCCCGCCATCTGCACCCGGGCCTCGACAGGCTGCATCGGACGGCCAAGGGCGGTGTAAAGCGGCCACAGGGGACAGGCCGCTCCAAAGCGCGGCAGGGGAAAGCCGGTGGCCGGTTTGCGATAGGTCAGCGTGCCCGAGGCGTCGCAGACGACCAGCCCGGCCTGCAGCCCGGGCAGCCCGGCCATCCGGCGCATGACGGCCAGCGGAGAGACCGCAAATCGCGCGGCCAGGGCCAGCGGATCGGGGCCGTTCTCGGCCAGGGCTTCGGCAAGAGGCATCTCTGGCAATACAGCGGCATCGGCCCGGGCCCGCGCCACCAGGTCGCGCGCCAAAGCACGCGCGGCCGTCGAGGCGAGCGTTGCGATTACCGCCTGCAGGCCCTCGGCAAGCTCGGCGTCCTGGAGCGTCCAGCCGCGCCGACGCAGCCAGTCCTCGACCTCTTCCTGCGGGGCGGCGATGCCCTGTTCCTCGATCCCCTGCCCGGCATCCAGGAACCCGACCAGCGCCTCGGCCCCGGCGGCCAGGCGTTCGCTGTCCTGATGGAGATTGCGGTGAAAGCGCGCGGCCCAGTCGGGATCAAGGTCCGGCGTTTCGGCCAGGATCGCCGCCGCCGCGCGCACGGCCGAGAGCGAGGACAAAAGCTCGTGCAGCGAGGCCGACAGATGGGGATCATGCGTCATCCGGTCGTTCAGCGCCTCGACCGCGCGCTCCAGCGTCCGAGCCCGCGCGTCCAGAGCCACCAGAAGCCCGGCCCAGCCCGGAAATCGGTCGGCAAAATCCTCCACCCGTTCGACTTCTGCCGCCCCGGTCGCCCCCCGTGCGACGGCGGCGCGCAGATCCTCGACCAGGGCAGCCTCCCTGCCCACTGCAAGGGCCGCCCGGTCGAGCCCCAGCGCCCCGGCCAGACGCTCCATCACGTCGGGCGTGACCTTGCGTCGGTTGTGCTCGATCAGGTTGAGATAGCTTGCCGATATTCCCGCCCGCAGCGCGACCTCGGCCTGGCGCAGGCCCCCGGCAATCCGGCGTTCGCGCAACTTGGTTCCGGTCAGGGCAGACATCGGCATGGCATCCTCCTGCCGCGAGATTTACAAGGGCCGTGCAGCTTTACAACGCTGCAAATCAGACGCGCCGCCCCCGGGGCAAGGGGACGGCGCGCCCTTCAACCTTGGCCCGGCCTCAGTTCGCCAGCGCCTTGTCGGTGATCACCGAGGTCCAGGCCCCCTCTGGCGCCTTGGTGATCACCGGGTCCGACCCGCCTGCCAGAAGCGTCGCCACGGTCTTTTCCGCAGCCGCCACATCCAGCGCGCCGTTCGACCCCGCGGTCAGCTTGGCAATCTCGCCCATCATCCGCTTCTGTTGCACTTCGGTCTGCGCCCCGGTCTGGTCGTTCTCCAGAACGATAAGCGCCGCCTCGTCAGGGTTCGCCTCGGCATATTTCCAGCCCTTCATCGAGGCGCGGACAAACTTGACCATCGTCTCCTGGAAGGCCGGGTCGGCCAGCCGGTCCTCAAGCACATAAAGCCCGTCCTCCAGCGTCGCGACCCCCAGGTCCTGATACTTGAAAGTCACCAGTTCCTCGGGCTTGATCCCGGCATCGATCACCTGCCAGTATTCGTTGTAGGTCATGGTCGAGATGCAGGCCGCCTGCTTTTGCAACAGCGGATCGACGTTGAAGCCCTGCTTCAGCACCGTCACCCCTCCCGGCGAGCCATCCGTCTTCAGGCCAAGCTGCGACATCCAGGACAGGAAGGGATATTCGTTGCCGAAGAACCAGACGCCCAGCGTCTTGTCGGCAAAATCCTTCGGCTCCTTGATCCCGGTATCGGCCAGACAGGTCAGCATCATGCCCGACGACGCGAAGGGCTGGGCGATGTTGACCAGCGGCAGGCCCTTTTCGCGCGCGGCCAGCGCAGCCGGCATCCATTCCACCACCACATCGGCCCCGCCGCCGGCGATCACCTGCGTCGGCGCGATGTCCGGCCCGCCGGGCAGGATGGTGACGTTCAGCCCCTCCGCTTCGTAAAAGCCCTTGGCCTGCGCCACATAATAGCCCGCGAACTGGGCCTGGGTCACCCATTTCAGCTGCAGCTTGACTTCCTGGGCACTCGCTCCGGTGGCCGTGGCAACCGCCAGGAAGGCCGCCGTTATCAGTTTCTTCATCTTCGTTTCTCCCGTGTTGGGCTCCGTCCAGAGCCTCTGTTAATGCCGTTGCGACGGGTGCCAGAACGTCACCCACCGTTCGATCAGCGACACCAGCCCGTAAAGGGCCGACCCCGCCAGAGCCGCGACCGCAATCGTGGCCCAAACCATGTCAAGGCCAAGCCGCCCCACCTCGGTCGAGATGCGGAAGCCCATGCCATAGACCGGACTGCCGAAAAACTCGGCAACAATCGCCCCGATCAGGGCCAGAGTCGATGCAATTTTCAGCCCGTTGAAGATGAAGGGCATCGCCGCCGGAAGCCGCAGCTTGACCAGCGTCTGCCAGTAGCTGGCCCCCCAGGTTGCCATCAGATCGCGCTGCATCCGCTCAGAGGCCTGCAGGCCCGCGACCATGTTCACGAGGATCGGGAAGAACACCATCACCACCACCACGGCCGCCTTCGACTGCCAGTCGAAACCGAACCACATCACCAGAATGGGGGCGAGGCCGACGATCGGCAGCGCCGCGACAAAGTTGCCCACTGGCAGAAGGCCCCGCTGCAGGAAAGCCGAGCGATCGATGGCAATCGCGGTGACGAAGGCCGCCCCCGCCCCGATCAGGAAGCCTGGAATGGCGCCTTTCAGGATGGTCTGGGCAAAGTCCTGCCAGAGAACCGGCAGCGATCCCGCAACCCTCGCCGCGATCATGCTGGGCGCGGGCAGGATCACCGGCGCGACGGCAAGACCCCGCACCAGGCCTTCCCAAAGCACCAGCACCGCCGCACCGAAGATCAGGGGCACCAGAAGCTTGCCCGCCCTCGCCCCTTGGACAGCACGTCCGGCCAGCCACACATTCAGCGCCCAGGCGGCCAGCCAGATGATAAGGGCGATCCAGAGCGCGCTCATGCCGGAACCCCCATCCGCCTGCGCGCAAGCCGTTCCAGCATCCCCACCGCCACGATCAGAAGCCCGGCCAGGATCGCCGCCGCAAACAGGGCCGCCCACATGATCAATGGCTCGCCGAACTGTGATCCGATCAGCATCCGCGCGCCCAGCCCCTCGATGGCCCCGGTCGGCAACTCGCCCACGATGGTCCCGACCAGCGAAGCCGCCACCGCGACCTTCAGCGACGCGAAGAAATACGGCATCGAGGCCGGCAGCCGCAGTTTCAGGAAGGTCGCCGCCTCGCCCGCGCCATAGGTCCGCAGCAGATCAAGCTGCATCTGGTCGGGGGAGCGCAGCCCCTTCACCATGCTGACCAGCACCGGGAAGAAACTCAGATATGCCGAGATGATCGCCTTCGGCAGATCGCGCCCCTCGAGGCCCAACTGGCTGGAGACGGTGATGATCATCGGCGCCAGGGCAACGATGGGCACCGTCTGGCTGATGATCGCCCAGGGCATCACCGACATGTCCATCACCCGGAACCGGACAATCGCCATCGCCAGCAGGACGCCAAACGCGATCCCCAGACCGAAACCCATCATCGTGCCCTTGAAGGTCACATAGCCATGATAGACCAGGCTCCGCTTCGACGTCACCGCCTGCCCGAACAACCCTTTCCACAACTCTGCCGCCACCTGATGCGGCGGCGGCAGCAGTGGCCGGTCCTGCGCCATGGTCTGCGGCACCATCTCGGCGAAGGTGACGGTCGTCCCCGCGCGTTCGGCCTGATCGTAGACCCAGGTGGAATTCATCCAGACGGCAGCCGCGTACCACAGGACGACGATGCCAAGAACGACCGTCAGGACGGGAAGCACGCGGGTCATCCCTTTGCCCCCGCAGGCCAGGCGATCAGCGCCACCGCCACCACCCCAAGCGCCATCCCGGCCAGTTGCAAGGCCGTCGGCCGTTCGCCAAAGACAAAGATCGCCATGACCGAAATCGCCACGAGCTGAAAGATCGCCGACAGCGCAATCGCCAGCCCAAGGCCGTTCAGCCGCATGACCTGCACCATCAGCCAGTTGCCAAGGCAGAAGAGCAGCAGCGCCCCGATCAGGACCGGCAGCTGTCCCTTGGTCGCATAGACCTTCAACGCCGCATTGGCCGCGACAAACACCGCCGTCGCCGCCCCTAGCCAGACGAAGCTGAGCGCGGTCATCGGCAGGCTCCCGTCTGGACGGGCGCCGGACGCAGGCCGGACAGATGCCAGAGGCTTGACCTAGTCTTCATGATGCCCGGCCCTGAGGCCCTCCCGCACCCGATGCGCGATCTCGATGAACTCCCGGCTGTCGCGGATGTCGAGGGGGCGTTCCTTCGGCAGGGGTGAGTCGATGACATCGGTGATCCGCCCCGGACGCGGCGACATCACGACGATCTTTGTCGACAGATATACCGCCTCCGGGATCGAATGAGTAACGAAACCGATGGTTTTCCCGGTGCGGGCCCAAAGCTTGAGCACCTCCTCGTTCAGCCGGTCGCGCACGATCTCGTCCAGCGCGCCGAAGGGCTCGTCCATCAGCAGGATATCGGCATCGAAGGCCAGCGCCCGGGCAATCGAGGCCCGCTGCTGCATGCCGCCCGACAACTGCCAGGGGAACTTCTTGCCGAAGCCCTTCAGCTCCACCAGCTCCAGCACCCGGCTGATCCGGCTTTCCATCTCCGCCTTTGAAAATCCCATGATTTCCAGAGGTAACCGGATGTTCCCCGCAATCGTCCGCCACGGATAAAGCCCCGCCGCCTGGAAAACATATCCATAAGCCCGCTTCCGCCGCGCCTCGTCCGGGGTCATCCCGTTGACCGTCAAACTGCCCGAGGTCGGCACCTCCAAAGCCGCGACCGCGCGCAGGAATGTCGTTTTCCCGCAGCCCGACGGGCCGATGAAACTGACAAATTCGCCCCGGTTGACGACCAGGTTCACGTCCTTCAACGCCTGCACCGGCCCGTCGGCAGTCTGGAAGACGAGGTTCAGACCCCTCGCCTCGATCACCGGAGCCGCCTGACTGTCCTTCACCCGCAAGTCCCTTCACATTTCCGTTGCGACAGCGTGCCAGTCTTGCAGCACACCGTGCGCCTTCCCACTTCGCGGGAAATCCGGAGGACCGCCATGCTGATGCCCCCCTTGCCGACGACCCTCGCCTTCGCCCCCGCACCCGAGGACCTCGACGACATCGACTTCACCGCGCCCATCATCGCGCTTGCGCCACAGAGGGACGACGAGGAAAACGAGCCGGGAGAGCCATGACCCTACACCCCCGTCGCCGGCACGCCGGTCCGCTCGACCGGGCGCGGGGCGGTCAGGTCTTTCCACTGCGTGAGCGCGCGGTTGACCGCCGGCCGTGCCGCGCGGCCGACGAAACGCCCATGGCCCTCTTGCGTCTTCACCTCGCCGTCGTGGATCGCGACATGGCCGCGGGTCAGGGTGTAGCGCGGGAGGCCTTTCACCCTCTGCCCCTCAAAGACGTTGTAGTCGATCGACGACTGCTGCCTGCCCGCCGTGATCGTCTTTTCCTTTTCCGGGTCCCAGACCACAAGGTCGGCATCCGCGCCCACCAGAACCGCGCCCTTCTTCGGGTAGCAGTTCAGGATTTTCGCGATATTGGTTGAGGTTACGGCGACAAATTCATTCGGCGTCAGCCGCCCCGTCGCCACTCCATGCGTCCAGAGCATCGGCATCCGATCCTCCAGGCCCCCGGTCCCGTTCGGGATCTTGGCGAAGTTGCCGACCCCGAAACGCTTCTGCTCGGTCGTGAAGGCGCAATGGTCGGTTGCCACCACCGAAAGCGAACCGCTCATCAGACCCGCCCAAAGGCTGTCCTGATGCTGCTTGTTGCGGAACGGGGGCGACATCACCCGCCGCGCGGCGTGGTCCCAGTCGGGGTGGAAGTATTCGCTTTCATCCAGTGTCAGGTGCTGGATCAGCGGCTCGCCCCAGACCCGCTTGCCGGCGGCCCTTGCCCGGCGGATCGCCTCATGCGCGTCCTCGCAAGAGACGTGGACGACATAGAGCGGCACCCCCGCCATGTCGGCGATCATGATCGCGCGGTTCGTGGCCTCGCCCTCCACCTGCGGCGGGCGAGAATAGGCGTGGGCTTCCGGCCCGGTATTGCCCTCGGCCAACAGCTTCGCCGTCAGTTCCGCCACCACATCGCCGTTCTCGGCATGGACCATCGCAAGCCCGCCGACATCCCCTACCCTGCGGAAAGAATTGAACAACTCGTCGTCGTTCACCATCAAGGCACCCTTGTAGGCCATGAAGTGCTTGAAGCTGGTGATCCCGGCCTTGGCCGAATCCTCGATGCCCTGCCAGACCTTCTCGCCCCACCAGGTGACGGCCATGTGGTAGGAGTAATCGCAGGTCGCGCGGGTGGACTTGTTCGACCAGACCTTGGCCGCATCCATCAGGTCCTGACCCTGACCGGGCAGGATGAAGTCCACGACCATCGTCGTCCCGCCACTCAGCGCCGCCCGAGTGCCGCTCTCGAAGTCATCCGCCGAGTAGGTGCCCATGAAGGGCATCTCCAAGTGCGTATGCGGGTCAATCCCGCCGGGCATGACATAACAGCCGGTCGCGTCAAGCTCCGTCCCGCCCTTGAGGCCCTGCCCGATCTCGGTGATTACCCCGTTCTCGATCCGGACATCGGCCTTGTAGGTGAGGTCGGCGGTGACGACGGTGCCGTTCTTGATGATGGTGGTCATGTGCGGCTCCTCAAGGAAAAGGAAATACGCGTCCCGGGCCTGACCCGGGACCTCTCGTCGGCGAAAGCGCTGACGCCTAGAGCGGAACGTGGGTCGTCACATCCTGCCAGTTCGGATTGCACTCTGCGATCAGCGCATTTTTCCAGGCGCGCGGCCAGCGTTTGATGGCGCGTTCCCGTTGCAGGCTTGCCTGGAAGTCCTCCAGCACTTCGAACCAGACGAGCGTCCGTATCTTGTATTTCGCCGTATGCACGGACATCCCGGCCCGATGGGCTTCCACCCGAGCGGAAAGGTTTCCGGTCCGCCCGATGTAGATCGCGCCGCAAGGACGGGAGGCCATGATATAGACGAAATGTGCCATGCCCGGAGTTTTGCGCACCAGGGTTAACGCGAGGTGAACCCCGCCCCGGACTTGATCCGGGGCCTCCATCAACCCACCGAACCGCGGGTGACAAATAGAGGTCCCGGGTCAAGCCCGGGACGGGGTTTCCTAACACCATCACCCCACCACCCCCGCCACCTCAAGCACAGCGTGCAGCAGCACATCCGTCCCCGCCGCCGCCCACTCAGGCGAGATCCTCTCCGCCTCGTTGTGGCTGAGGCCATCCACGCAGGGGCACATCACCATCACCGTAGGGGCGACGCGGTTGATCCAGCAGGCGTCGTGGCCGATTTCAGCCGCCGACCAGGTCCATCCGGCGTTCGACGCGTTCCAGCCGTTCCTCGATCTTGTCGACGCGGCGGGAGAGGGAGGCGTATTGCATCTCAAGGATACCAAGGCGTTCCTTGATCTCGCGCAGGTCGTCGCCTTGCCGAACCAGCATCGACTGGATCGACTTGAGCGTCTCGAACAGAAGCTCGTTGGTGACTTCCTCACGTTTGATGGCCATGCGCGCCTCCAGGGACCAGACTGCCCACTGAGTGATGAATATAGCGTAAAGGCGGTCACGAAACCACCCCTGCTACCTCAAGCACCGCGTGCAGCAGCACATCCGTCCCCGCCGCAGCCCATTCCGGGCTGATCTTCTCGGCCTCGTTGTGCGACAGCCCGTCCACGCAGGGGCACATCACCATCACCGTGGGGGCGACGCGGTTGATCCAGCAGGCGTCGTGGCCGGCGCCGCTCACGATATCCATATGGGAATAGCCCAGCTTTTCAGCGGATTGGCGGACGATCTTCACGAGGCCGGGGTCGAAGGTGACGGGGTCGAAGTGGCCCACATCCTCGATCTCGCAGCCCAGCCCCAGCTCTTTCGCCACCGCATGGGCGGCCCGCAGAACCTCCCCCTTCATCGCATCCAGCTTGGCCTGTTCGGGCGAGCGGATATCCACCGTGAACACAACTTTTCCCGGTATCACATTGCGGCTGTTGGGAAAAACCTTCACCTGCCCCACCGCGCCCACGGCGTTCGGCTGGTGGCTCATCGCGATCTGGTGGACGCGTTCGGTGATCCGCGCCATGCCAAGGCCCGCATTCACCCGCATGTTCATGGGGGTCGATCCGGTGTGGGCGTCCTTGCCGGTCAGCGTGATCTCCAGCCACCACAACCCCTGCCCGTGGGTGACGACGCCGATGGACTTGCCCTCCGCCTCCAGAATCGGCCCCTGCTCGATGTGCAGTTCCAGCATCGCGTGCATCTTCCGCGCGCCAACCTTTTCGTCGCCAACCCAGCCGATCCGGGCCAGCTCCTCGCCGAAAACCTTGCCGTCGAGATCCTTGCGCGACTTCGCATACTCCTCGGTATGGATCCCCGCAAAGACCCCGCTCGCCAGCATTGCAGGCGCAAACCGCGCGCCTTCCTCGTTGGTCCAGTTCGTCACCACGATGGGGTGCCGGGTCTTGACGCCCATGTCATTCAGCGTCCGCACCACCTCCAGCGCGCCCAGCACGCCCAGAACGCCGTCATAGCGCCCCCCGGTCGGCTGCGTATCCAGATGCGAGCCCATGTAGACCGGCAGCGCCGCAGGGTCCGTCCCCGCCCGCGTCGCGAACATGTTGCCCATGGTATCGACGCCCATGGTCATTCCGGCGGCCTTGCACCAGCGCGCGAAAAGGTGGCGGCCTTCGGAATCCGCGTCGGTCAGGGTCTGCCTGTTGTTGCCACCCGCAATGCCCGGCCCGATCCGCGCCATGTCCTCAAGGGACTGCCACAGGCGTTCCGAATTGATCCGCAGGTTGTCCCCGGTTGCTGGCATCTGACGCTCCCCGTCACGGGCCGAGACCATCCTGCCCCTTGCCGCGACTCGTTTCCTGACCGTATGGTCAGAGTCGAGGCGACCACAACCTGACCAGACGGTCAACGAAAATCAAAGGCACCATGTCCGGCACCGCCCAGATTTCCCGCCTGAAACCCGGCCGTCGCACGGATATCCGGCGCGAGAACGAACGGGCCATTCTGGACGCCGCCGAGAAGGTCTTTGCCGAGGCCGGGTTCGGGGGAGCCACCATGCAGCTGATCGCCGACATGGCGGGGTTGCCGAAGGCGAACCTGCACTATTACTTCGCTACCAAGGAAGACCTCTACCGCCGCGTGGTCAGCGGGATCTTCGAGATCTGGCTGGAGGCCGCTTCAAGCTTTGACAATGCCCCCGGCCCGGTCGAAGGGATCGGCGCCTATATCGACGCCAAGATGGACATCAGCCGCACGCATCCGCATGGGTCAAAGGTCTGGGCGTCGGAAGTGATGCACGGCGCGCCGGTGATCCAGGACTATCTGGAAACCACGCTGAGGGATTGGACCGAGGGCCGGATCGCGGTGATCCAGCGCTGGATCGACGATGGCAAGATGAAGCCGGTGAACCCGCGGCACCTGCTTTACCTGCTCTGGGCCACGACCCAGCATTACGCCGACTTTGGCCATCAGATTCAGACGCTCAACGACGGCAAGCCCCTGACCGACCGGCAGTGGCGCGAAGCCAAGGCCAGCGTCCGGGACATGGTCCTGCGCGGGATCGGGGCAATCTGAAGGGGATCGGGATGGACGTGGCCGACATCGAGGCGGAATTTTCCGGGCTGACCCTGCCCGGGTTCGACGAGACGGCGGCCCTGCGGTTGGGTCAGATCCTCGTCGATCTGGCCTTGGCCGAGGACTTGCCGGTGGTGATCGATATCCGCACCGGCGACCGCACGCTGTTTCACGCGGGCCTGCCCGGCTCGGCCCCTTTGAACGACCTCTGGGCCCGGCGGAAGTCGAACACCGCGCTCATGTTCCAGTTGCCCTCGCTGCTGGTGGGACGGCGCAACGCCGCGAAGGGCGAGACGCTGGAACGGCACGGACTAGCCGGGATGGACTTTGCCGAGGCCGGGGGGGCCGTGCCGATCCGCGTCGCGGGGGTGGGGGTGGTCGCGGTGGCCACGGTCTCGGGCCTGCCGCAGGTCGAGGATCACAAGCTGGTGGTGCGCGCGATCCGGACACTGATGGCGGGCTGAACCGCGCCAACCCGGACGCGCGGCGGCGAAGGGTTTGACCTCGGACTTGCCCCCGGGCTATCAAGGGTTCCCGCCGATCCCACAACGGTTCCCATGTCGCCCATCGCCCAGCCCCGGTCCCGCATCCAGCAGAAGAACCGCGAGGTGATCCTTGATGCGGCGCTCGAGGTCTTTTCGCTGCACGGCTTTCGCGGTGCGACACTGGACCAGATTGCCGAGGTCGCCGGCCTGTCGAAACCGAACCTGCTTTACTATTTCCCGTCCAAAGAGGCAGTCCACAAGGTCCTGCTGACCGGGCTTCTGGACACCTGGCTTGACCCGTTGCGCGCGATGGACCCGAAGGGCGAGCCACTGCGCGAGATCCTCGGCTATGTCCGTCGCAAGCTGGATCTGGCGCGGGATTACCCGCGCGAAAGCCGGTTGTTCGCGGGCGAAATCCTGCAAGGCGCACCGCGGATGCGCGAGGCGATCGAGGGCGATCTGCGCGCTCTGGTCACCGACAAGGCCCGGGTGCTGATCCGCTGGATGGACGAAGGCCGGATCGCGCGCGTCGATCCGGTGCATCTGATCTTCTCGATCTGGGCGCTGACCCAGCATTATGCCGATTTCGACGTGCAGGTCCGCGCGGTGCTTGGCCCCGGTCACGATCCCTTTGCCGAGGCGGGGCGGTTCCTGGAAACGCTTTTCACCCGGCTCCTCAGCCTTGGTCCGTAAAGTTTTCCGCAGTCTTCAACTGAAAACCCGTTGATCTTCCGTTAAGATCGGCCTGGAACGCTGCATGGAAGGAGGCGTAACATGACCATGATCACCAGTATCCGCGCGCCCCTGCCGGTGGCAGAGGTGGCGCAGTCACCGACGACGGAACCGCAACGGGCGGATCGGACTCCGGTCGGCACCAGTGCGGCCGTTGCCGCGCCGGATCATGCACAGGCGGTCCAGCAGGCGCCGGCAAAGCCGCTTGCCGGTGACCCGCAATTCCTGGCCGCGCGCACCTCGTCCGAGACCAGCGCCGCCGAGGCGGCAGAAGCGGCCCGCGCGGCCTATATCAAGGCCAGCATCGCCGCCGGGATCAGCCCGCTGCCGCTCGCCTGACCGGCGTTAACCGGGTCTTTACCCTGCTGGCGAAGGATGGGCGTCATGCAGATGCTTCGCTCCCCTCCTCTTCTCGCCCAGGCCTGGCTTGACGATGTCTTCGCTGCAAAGGCGGTCGGCAAGGGCGGCATCGTCCGGCGCGCGGTTCGCGATGTCGAACGCGAGATGGGCCGAGATGTCTTTGTCGGCGAAGTTCGTAAGCGGGGCTTTCACCTCATCGAATGCGGTGGTCAGTTCATCGTGATCTGCAATGCTGGCCAGATGCACGTCATATGTTGACCAACCGCTAAGCCCAAAAATTTTCTAGAAAATTTTTGGGCTTAGCCGGATCACTCCGCCGCAACGCTCGGGTTGTTCGGATGCGTGGTCCAGTTCGCATAGTCCCCGACCTTCCGCCCCGTCCTTGGATCAACCGCACCTTTCGCCATCGGCACCATGGTGATGCAGTTGTCGACCGGGCAGACGTTGACGCACAGGTTGCAGGCGACGCATTCGTCGTCCTTCACGGTGAAGGTCCGGTCCGCCGACATCGCGATGGCCTGATGGCTGGTGTCCTCGCACGCCGCATAGCAGCGCCCGCATTTGATGCAGAGATCCTGGTCGATATGCGCCTTGGCGACGTAGTTCAGGTTCAGATACTGCCAATCGGTGACGTTCGGCACCGCACGGCCGATCAGGTCGGACATCGCGATCTGCTTGTCATCCAGATACTGCGACAGGCCGCTGATCATCTCCTGCACGATCTTGAAGCCATAAGTCATGGCGGCGGTGCAAACCTGCACGTTGCCTGCCCCAAGCGCCATGAACTCGGCCGCGTCGCGCCAGGTGGTGACACCGCCGATGCCGCTGATCGGCAGGCCACGGGTTTCGGCCGAGCGGGCGATCTCTGCCACCATGTTCATCGCGATTGGCTTGACCGCCGGGCCGCAATAGCCGCCATGGGTGCCCTTGCCGTCGATCATCGGCTCGGGGCTGAAGCTGTCGAGGTCGACGCTGGTGATCGAGTTGATCGTGTTGATCAGCGACACCGCATCGGCCCCGCCGCGCTTGGCCGCCCCTGCCGGCGCAAGGATGTTGGTGATGTTCGGCGTCAACTTGACGATGCAGGGCATGCGCGAATGTTTCTTGACCCAGCGCGTGACCATCTCGATGTATTCCGGCACCTGGCCCACGGCCGATCCCATGCCCCGTTCCGCCATTCCATGCGGGCAGCCGAAATTGAGTTCGACCCCATCCGCCTCGGTGTCCTCGATCCGGCCAAGGATGTCGCGCCACGAGTCCTCGTCGCAGGGCACCATGAGCGAGATGATCATCGCCCGGTCGCGCCACTTGCGCTTGACCTCCTTGATCTCGGCCAGGTTCACCTCCAGCGGACGGTCGGTGATCAGCTCGATGTTGTTCAGCCCCAGCAGGCGCCGATCCGCGCCCCAGATCGCGCCATAGCGCGGCCCGTTGACGTTCACGACCGGAGGGCCTTCGGACCCCAGCGTCTTCCACACCACCCCGCCCCAGCCCGCCTCAAACGCGCGCTCGACGTTGTATTTCTTGTCCGTTGGCGGGGCCGAGGCCAGCCAGAACGGGTTTGGAGACTTGATGCCGATGAAATCGGACGCGAGGTTAGCCATGATGAATCTCCCCCAGACAAGCGCGATCTGCCGCCCCGAACCGGACAGCGCCGACGGATGTGAATGAAGCCCGGCCTAGACGCCGGAAAAAAGCGACCAGATCCAGCCGACCGCATATCCCGCGACCTCGCCGGACAGCGGCGTCACATAGGCCCAGCCCAGGCTGCCGATGAAGTTCACCACCATGAACGAAAGGGGCGGCATGCGCGCGATGCCGGCCATCACGAAGACAACGGCGCGCAGGGGGCCGAAGAAGTGGCCGATCATCACCGCAAGGATGCCCCAGCGTCGGAAGGCCGCGTTGCCCTTCTCGACCAGGTCGGGATGGTTGCGGAACGGCCACAGCGACAGGATCGCATCGCCATAGCGCCAGCCGATGAAATACGAAAGGATCGAACCGATCAGGGCACCGATCGAGGCGCCTGCAAAGATCGGTAGCAGCGACAGCTCGCCGGTTGCCACCAGGGCCCCGACGCCCAGCAGGATTGCCGTGGACGGAATCGCGATGGACAGGAAGGCCAGATTCTCGCCGAAGGCGAAGACGAGCGAAATCCAGAACGCCCATTCCCGGTTGTCCCGGACAAAGGCCAGAACGGCGTCGATCATACCTTCCACGAACACCATCCATCACCGGCCCTCGCGAAAGCCCTAGCGGCGGCGGCAGGGATGTGCAAGCGGCCACCATGGCTCAGGACATGAGACTGGCATGGATCGCCTCGGCCGCGTCGCGGCCCTCGGCGACGGCGGTGACGGTCAGATCCTCGCCCCCCACCGCGCAATCGCCGCCGACCCAGACCTTGCCAAGCGGTCCGGCCAGCTTGCCACCGGCGATCACAAGATTGTCCGGCGCACCTTTCAGCACCTGACCGATGGCCTTGAACACCTGGTCGGCCTTCAAGGTGAAGGTCTCCGGCAACAGGGTCAGTCCGCCCGGGCCGTCCTGCGTGTAGGTGAATTCCACCGCCTCGGCCTTGCCATTGCCCAGCACCCGCAGCGGCGCCGCATTGTGGATGATCCGCACACCGCTTTGCACGGCATGGTCCTGTTCATAGGCAGAGGCCGACATCTTCTCCCGACCCCGGCGGTAGACGATGGTCACGGTCTCCGCGCCCAGCAGCTTTGACTGCACCGCCGCATCGACGGCCGTCATCCCGCCACCGATCACCACCACGTCGCGCCCGACCGGCAGTTGCGACAGGTCCGTCGCCTGGCGCAATTCGGCGATGAAGTCCACCGCGTCGCGCACCCCGGCCTTGTCCTCGCCCTCGGCCCGCAAGGCGTTCACGCCCGCGAGGCCGATGCCGAGGAATACCGCGTCATAGCTGGCCTGCAATTCATCCAGCGTGACATCGCGCCCAAGCTCGACCCCGGTCCGGATCTCGATCCCGCCAATCCTGAGCAGCCAGTCGACCTCTGCCTGGGCGAAACCGCCCGTCGCCTTGTAACTGGCGATGCCGTATTCGTTCAGCCCCCCGGCCTTCGGACGCCGCTCCAGCACCACGACATCATGCCCGTGCATGGCCAGCCGGTGCGCGCAGGCCAGGCCCGCAGGCCCTGCCCCGACCACGGCGACCCGCTTGCCGGTCGCGGCGTCGCGGGAAAAGGGATGCAACCCCTTGCCCATCGCCACATCGGTCGCAAAGCGCTGCAGCCGCCCGATTTCCACAGGCTTGCCTTCCGCCGCCTCGCGCACGCAGGCCTCTTCGCACAGGGTCTCGGTCGGGCAGACCCGGGCGCAGATGCCGCCGAGGATGTTCTGCGACCAGATCGTGGTCGCGGCAGCCTCGGGGGTGCCGGTTGCGATCTGGCGGATGAAAAGCGGGATGTCGATCGAGGTCGGACAGGCGGTGATGCAGGGCGCATCATGACAGAAATAGCACCGGTCCGCCGCGACGCGTGCCTCGTGACGGTCCAGAGCAGGCTCGTGGTCACCGAAATTGCGGGCATAGGCTTCGGCTGGCAGGCGCCCCGGAACGATGCCGGGCGTCAGCGGGCTGTGGGTCATCTCGGGTTTCGCGCTCCCTTTGCCGTTTTGAAAAGGCTGGCACAAGTCGTATTTTTTATCAAACGGTAAATTTTCCCCCCGCATACTTTCTTCCGGTGCGCTGACTGACGGGCTGCTGCCGGAGGGCATTTCGGCGGATGACGGCGCCCGCGCTTTCGCGGCTTTTCAGCCCTTGCCCGGTCGCGTATAAGCGCCCTCATACCAGACGCAGGGGGCCACCGATCGCCCACCCGCGCAACCGCCCAGGGCAGAGAAGAACAGAGGACCCGATGAGCAAGCAGACCACCGACACCGATGTGGCTTTCATCTCGGCGCTGGCCGAACTTCTCAACAAGAACGACCTGACCGAACTTTCGGTCAAGCGCGAATATGGCGAGGATGACAGCCTTGAGGTGCGCGTGGTCAAGCAGGCGACCGTGGTGACGATGGCCGCTGCCCCGACCGCGGTCGCGCATCATGCCGCCCCTGCGGCAGTCCCCGCGGCCAGCGCCGCGGCACCTGCGGCCAACGAAGACCCGGCCCAGCATCCAGGTGCCGTGACCTCGCCCATGGTCGGCACGATCTACCTTTCCGCCGAACCGGGGGCCACGCCTTTCGTGACCCTGGGCGCCCAGGTTACCGAAGGCCAGACGGTGCTGATCATCGAGGCGATGAAGACGATGAACCATATCCCCGCCCCCCGCGCGGGCACCGTCAAGCGCATCCTGGTCGAGGATGGCCATCCGGTCGAATACGGCGCGCCCTTGATGATCATCGAATAGGGTCCAGCCAATGTTCGATAAAATCCTGATCGCCAACCGGGGCGAGATCGCCCTTCGCGTGATCCGTGCCGCCCGCGAGATGGGGATCACCTCGGTCGCCGTCCATTCCACCGCCGATGCCGATGCCATGCATGTGCGCATGGCCGACGAAAGCGTCTGCATCGGCCCGGCACCATCGTCCGAAAGCTATCTGTCGAAAGCCGCGATCATTTCGGCCTGCGAGATCACGGGGGCGCAGGCCGTGCATCCGGGCTACGGGTTCCTGTCGGAAAACGCGAGCTTTGCGCAGGCGCTGGAAGATCACGGCATCACCTTCATCGGCCCGAACGCAGAACACATCCGCATCATGGGCGACAAGATCACCGCCAAGGTCACCGCGAAAGACCTCGGCATCCCCGTCGTGCCCGGTTCGGACGGCGGGGTTCCCGATTTCGAGACGGCGAAGACCGTCGCCCATGACATCGGCTATCCGGTGATCATCAAGGCCACGGCCGGCGGCGGCGGGCGCGGGATGAAGGTCGCAAAGGATGCCGGCGACCTCGAGATCGCTTTCCGCACCGCCCGGTCCGAGGCGAAATCCGCCTTCGGCAATGACGAAGTCTACATGGAGAAATACCTCCAGCGGCCCCGCCACATCGAGATTCAGGTCTTCGGCGACGGCAAGGGAGGTGCTGTGCATCTGGGGGAACGCGACTGTTCCTTGCAGCGCCGCCACCAGAAGGTCTTCGAGGAGGCCCCCGGCCCGGCCATCACCCCGAAGCTGCGGTCCGAGATCGGGACGGTCTGCGCCAACGCAATGAAAAAGCTGAAATACATCGGCGCGGGCACCATCGAATTCCTCTACGAGGATGGCAAATTCTATTTCATCGAGATGAACACCCGCCTGCAGGTCGAACATCCGGTCACCGAAGCGATCTTCGGGGTCGACCTCGTGCGCGAACAGATCCGCGTTGCAAGCGGCCTGGATCTGTCCTTTTCCCAGGACGATCTGGAGATCAACGGCCATGCGATCGAGGTCAGGATCAACGCCGAGAAGATCCCTGCCTTCTCGCCCTGCCCCGGCCGGATCACCCAGTTCCATGCGCCTGGCGGTCTGGGCGTGCGGATGGACAGCGCGATCTATGACGGCTACCGCATCCCGCCCCATTACGACAGCCTGATCGGCAAGCTCATCGTCCACGGCCGCGACCGGCCCGAGGCGCTGGCGCGGCTGAAACGGGCCCTGGGCGAGTTGATCATCGACGGTATCGACACCTCGATCCCGCTCTTTCACATGCTGCTCGCCGAACCTGACATCCTGAACGGCGACTACAACATCCACTGGCTGGAGAAGTGGCTGGAAAAGCAGTTCGCCTGAACTAGGGGGCGTCCCGAAACGGGCGCCCTTCCGCAAAAGTCTTCGAAGACTTTTGCAAAATCCTTCGAAGGATTTTGTAAGTGGACGAAGAGCTTGATCCCGACACGCTGCTTCGCGCCTATGCCATGGGGATCTTCCCGATGGCCGATGGCCGGGACGATCCGGAGATTCACTGGATCGACCCACGCCGCCGGGGCATCCTGCCGCTGGACGGCTTCCATATGTCCCGCTCCCTCTCGCGCAGGGTCCGGTCAGGCAGCTACCGGGTGACCGCCGACGCGGCATTCGACGCGGTTGTCGCGGCCTGCGCCGACCGGTCCGAAACCTGGATCAGCCACCGCATCCAGCGCCTCTATCTGCAGCTTCACCAGCAAGGACAGGCCCACAGCATCGAGGTCTGGGACAAGGACCGGCTTGCGGGCGGCGTCTACGGCGTGACCCTTGGCGCGGCCTTCTTTGGCGAAAGCATGTTCTCGCGCGCGACGGACGCGTCGAAAGTGGCGCTGGCCTTCGCCGTGCACCGCCTGCGCGCCGGGGGGTTTCGCCTGTTCGACACCCAGTTCCTGACGCCGCATCTTGCCAGCCTCGGCGGCATCGAGATCAGCCGCGCCGAGTATCACCGCAGGCTCGCCGCGGCGGTGGCCGTCAGGGCCGACTTCGCGCCCGTGGGCTATTCGCCCACGCCTTTGGATGTCGCCGGTTCCTTCGCGGCGTCCGGCAGCACGCAGGACAGCACCCAGACGTCATAGCGCGGATGGTCCAGCGCCGACAGCGCGGGGGACGAGGCCAGCATCCAGCCGTTGAACAGCTCGGCCTGCGTGGCGTCTTCCACGATCGTCAGATGCGCCTCGGAGTCCGAAGCGGGGTTGCCGGTCGGATAGCGACAGCTGTCCAGCCGCACCACCAACCGCCCGAATTTCGCCGTCTGGCCAACGTTCAGCGTGACATCGCCGGTCTCGCTGGTCAGTTTGTCCAGAAACCGCAGCTCCGCGCCCGAGGAGTCGGTGAACTCCGGCACCAGGGGCTGCCCCGCCTCTTGCGCAAGGCTCGGCCCCGACAGCATCAGTGCCAGCACAAGCGCCTTCATGGCGTCGCGGTTCCGTCGGCGGGCGCAGTGTCGCCCCCGGCCCCGCCGCCCGCGAATTTCAGCAGCAGGGTGATCAGGCTGACCGCGCCTTGCGTGTCCTCGATCTCGGCACCCGGTGCCAGGCTCTCCAGCGCGCCACCGGGCTGGACCTCGACGAAAGTGCCGCCCAGAAGCCCCTCGGAGGCGATCAGGATCGAAGAATCCACCGGCAGCGCCACATCCTTGCGCATGGAAATCGTGGTATCGGCAAAGAAGGTCTGCGGGTTGAGCCGCAGATCGGTGACGGTTCCGACCTTCACGCCGGCCAGTCGCACATCCGTGCCGACGCTGACCCCCTCGACGGAGCGGAAACTTGCGGTCAATGGATAGCTGTCGGCCTCGCTGCCCAGGCCCGCCCCGCGCGCGGCATAAAGCGCAAATCCCGCCGCCACCGCCAGGACCGCCGCCCCGGCCAGAAGTTCTGCCCGTTCGTAAGCCATCACTCGGGCTGCCAGGCCTCGTAGTCGCGCCGCGCCACAGGGTCGCTGCGCCGGATCGAGCCCGGGGGCACATAGGCCATGTCGGTGCCGGTCAGGTTTTCCTGATGCGGCTTCTCCCAGGGCTTGTGGTGCAAGGGGGCCTTGGTCGGCGGCTCGTCCCAGGTGTGATGCAGCCAGCCATGCCAGTCGGGCGACACGCGGCTCGCCTCCATCTCGCCATTGAAGATGACCCAGCGCCGCTTGCCGTCGCGGGTCTGGTAGAAGATGTTCCCGGCATCATCCTCGCCCACCTTCACCCCCTTGCGCGAGGTGAATATCTGGGTGCCGATGGTCTGGCTGTTCCACCAGGTCAGCAGGCGTTTCAGGAAATACATCGGGGCCTCCGTCTTCGGTCCCCCCCATATGGCGGAAAGCCGGGTCAAGGTCTAGGGGACAGCCGCGCCAGTGCGGAAATCGGCGGGAACAAGACCGCGATCCTTCACGGCGCTGGCGGGCAAGACGCCCGCCTGCCACTTCCGGATCGGTCAAGCCTTGACCGGCTCTTTCTTCTTCGTCTCGGTGTAGACCAGCATCGGCTTGGCACCGTTGTTCACCGCCTCTTCCTTCACGACCACTTCCTCGACGCTGTCCATGCCGGGCAGTTCGAACATCGTGTCCAGAAGGATGTCTTCCATGATCGAGCGCAGCCCCCGCGCGCCGGTCTTGCGCTTGATCGCGCGCTTGGCGATGGCGACCATCGCGTCGCCGGTGAAGGTCAGCTTCACGCCCTCGATCTCGAACAGGCGCTGGTATTGCTTGACCAGCGCGTTCTTCGGCTCGGTCAGGATGGTGACCAGCGCCGCCTCGTCGAGGTCGGTCAGCGTGGCGATGACCGGCAGACGGCCGACGAATTCCGGGATCAGGCCGAACTTGAGCAGATCCTCGGGTTCCAGTTCCTTGAACAGTTCGCCGACGCTGCGTTCCTCTGGCCCTTTCACATCGGCGCCAAAGCCGATGCCCGACCCCTTGTTGCGCTGCGCGATGATCTTTTCCAGACCGGCAAAGGCGCCGCCGCAGATGAACAGGATGTTCGTGGTGTCCACCTGCAGGAATTCCTGCTGCGGATGCTTGCGCCCGCCCTGCGGCGGAACGCTGGCGACGGTCCCTTCCATGATCTTCAACAGCG